>OLKV01000148.1_pt1 | contig 15703 bp, 22 predicted proteins | sample 1604391 | NCBI WGS metagenome assembly OLKV01 (sample SAMEA104055711, study PRJEB20765) | soil metagenome | isolation source: soil | reverse complement strand
ACGAGGTTGCCGCGCTACGCTACCCATGACATATTTTATATGATCTTTACAATTGGGATTGCTTCATACTTCGCACTTAAGGGTATTTAACAACCCTATTTACCCCAACTATCACCTAACCAATTAACTATCAATAAAGAAAAATCATCAACCCTATTGAAAAATACAAAAATTGTCCCTACCTTTGCAGTCCTTAAAATAAGGATAAAACTGTAATAACAAAAAAGGAAAAATGCCTACTATTCAGCAATTAGTTAGAAAAGGTAGAGTAGCTCTGGTTGACAAGAGTAAGTCACCAGCGTTGGACAGCTGTCCACAGCGAAGAGGCGTATGCACACGTGTGTATACCACTACCCCTAAAAAACCAAACTCAGCAATGCGTAAAGTTGCCCGTGTGCGCTTAACCAACGGAAAAGAAGTAAATGCTTACATCCCGGGTGAAGGTCACAACTTACAAGAGCACTCAATTGTATTGATCCGCGGAGGACGTGTTAAGGATTTACCAGGTGTACGTTACCACATCATCCGTGGTGCATTAGATACATCAGGTGTAGCCGGCCGTAATCAACGCCGTTCAAAATATGGAACTAAACGCCCTAAACCAGGACAGGCAGCTGCCCCGGCAAAAGGAGCTGCTAAAGGTAAAAAGAAATAATTAAGGAGGATAGTAACAATGAGAAAGTCAAAACCAAAAAAAAGAATCCTTCTTCCTGATCCAAAATTCAATGATATTTTGGTAACCAGGTTTGTAAATAACATGATGTATGACGGTAAAAAATCTACCGCTTATGCTATATTTTATAACGCAGTTGAAATTGTTGAAAAGAAAACCAGCGAAAACGGTTTAGATACCTGGAAAAAAGCTTTAAACAATGTAATGCCTGCCGTTGAAGTAAAAAGCCGCCGTGTAGGTGGAGCTAACTTCCAGGTGCCAACTGAAGTTCGTCCGGAGCGTAAAGTAGCTTTGGGTATGAAATGGTTGATCAGCTATGCCCGTCGTCGTGGTGAAAAAACCATGATGGAGAAATTAGCAGGTGAGATCATCTCAGCAGCTAAAGGTGAAGGTGCAGCAGTGAAGAAGAAAGAAGATACGCACAAAATGGCTGAAGCCAACAAAGCGTTCTCGCATTTCCGTTTCTAATTAAAAAGGATTACACCGATTTAATATAGGACTACACCGATTTTGTTATTATTACATCATCGGTGTAGTCATTAAATAATCAGAGCAATCAAAAAAAGATAAGATGTCAAGAGATCTAAGATATACAAGAAATATAGGTATTGCCGCTCACATTGATGCTGGTAAAACTACAACAACCGAGCGTATCCTTTACTACTCAGGCGTAAGCCACAAGATTGGTGAGGTACACGAAGGTGCAGCTACCATGGACTGGATGGCGCAAGAGCAGGAGCGTGGTATCACCATTACTTCGGCTGCTACAACTATCGACTGGAAATACCGTGGTCATAGCTACCATATTAACATTATTGATACACCGGGACACGTGGATTTTACCGTTGAGGTAAACCGCTCGTTACGTGTATTGGATGGTTTAGTGTTCCTTTTTAGTGCAGTTGATGGTGTTGAGCCACAATCAGAAACTAACTGGAGACTTGCCAACAACTATAACGTTGCCCGTATTGGTTTCGTAAATAAAATGGACCGCTCAGGTGCCGACTTTTTAAATGTTGTAAAACAGGTAAAAAGCATGTTGGGCAGCAACGCGGTTCCGTTACAGTTACCAATTGGTGCCGAAGAACACTTTAAAGGTGTTGTTGATTTAATTAACTGGAAAGGTATTGTTTGGAATGAGCATGATAAAGGGATGACCTTTACCGAAGTGCCTATCCCTGAGGATATGATTGAAGAAGCTACTGAGTGGAGAGAAAAACTGCTTGAATCTGTAGCTGACTATGATGAGAGCCTGATGGAGAAATTCTTTGATGCTCCTGAAACAATTACTGAGCGCGAAGTACTTGATGCTTTACGTAAAGCTGTTTTGGATGCTAAGATTGTTCCTATGGTTTGCGGTTCATCATTCAAAAACAAGGGTGTACAAACCATGCTTGATTATGTGATGGAGTTATTGCCTTCACCAATGGATGTTGATGGTATTGTAGGTACAAACCCTGATACAGGCGAAGAAATTGTTCGTCAGCCATCAGAGAAAGAACCTTTTGCTGCATTAGCGTTTAAAATTGCAACTGACCCTTTTGTGGGCCGCTTGTGCTTTATCCGTGTATATTCAGGTAACTTGGAAGCAGGTTCGTATGTACATAACATGCGTTCAGGTAATAAAGAACGTATCTCCCGTATTTTCCAGATGCATGCTAATAAGCAAAATCCTATCCCTAATGTGGGGGCTGGTGATATTGCTGCGGTAGTGGGCTTTAAAGATATTAAAACAGGTGATACCCTTTGCGACGAGAAACACCCAATCATCCTTGAGTCAATGAACTTCCCTGAGCCGGTTATCGGTTTAGCTATCGAGCCTAAAACTCAGGCCGACGTTGATAAATTAGGTATGGCTTTAGGTAAACTTGCCGAAGAAGATCCAACCTTCCGCGTAAGATCTGATGAAGAAACCGGCCAAACTGTAATTTCAGGTATGGGCGAGCTTCACTTAGATATCATCATGGACCGCTTAAAACGTGAGTTTAAAGTTGAGGTTAACCAGGGTGCGCCACAGGTTGCTTACAAAGAAGCTATCACAGGTACTACACAACACCGCGAAACATATAAGAAACAAACTGGTGGTCGTGGTAAATTTGCGGATATACAAGTTATTATATCTCCAAATGATGAAGGTAAAGACGGCTTGCAATTTGTTAATGAAATTAGCGGTGGTTCAATCCCACGTGAGTTTATTCCATCTGTTGAAAAAGGATTTGCAGCTGCAATGGTAAACGGTGTATTAGCCGGTTATCCGTTAACAAGCTTAAAAGTTCGTTTAATTGATGGTTCATTCCACGCTGTCGATTCAGACGCGTTATCTTTCGAGATCGCTGCAAAATCTGCATACCGCGAGGCATTGCCAAAATGTAAACCAGTATTGCTTGAGCCGATCATGAAAATTGAGATCCTTACCCCTGAAGAAAACATGGGTGATGTTATCGGTGATATGAACCGTCGTCGTGGCCAGCTTTTAGGTATGGATTCACGTGCAGGTGCACAGGTAATTAAAGCTACTGTACCACTTTCGGAAATGTTTGGTTATGTAACCCAGTTACGTACCATCACTTCAGGTCGTGCTACTTCAACTATGGAGTTTGATCACTATGCTGAAGCACCACGTACCGTACAGGAAGAAGTAGTTGCCAAAGCAAGAGGTAAAAAAGCTGCTGCAAATGCGTAAATAGTATTTTGTTGATTGGGTTAGATTGAGTTGATTAAGTTCAACGCGTTTTAACCTAATCAACTTAATAAACATAATAAACCCAATCAACTATAGATAATAGCTCTTATAGTTGGTTAAAAAACAAACAAAATGAGCCAAAGAATCAGAATCAAACTAAAATCGTACGATTACAACCTGGTTGATAAATCAGCTGAGAAAATCGTAAAGACAGTAAAGCCTACCGGCGCTGTAGTTAGCGGACCACTTCCGTTACCAACCGAAAAGAAAATCTTCACCGTTTTGCGTTCACCGCACGTGAACAAAAAAGCACGTGAGCAATTCCAATTATGCTCTTACAAGCGTTTATTAGACATCTACAGTTCAAATTCAAAAACTGTTGACGCCCTAATGAAACTTGAATTGCCAAGCGGAGTTGAAGTTGAGATCAAAGTGTGATAGGCAATATTACCACCAATATTAAAAAGGCCATTCGTTTATACGGGTGGCCTTTTTGTTGTTCGGCTGTCCGCCGGTGCCGGTTCTTAAAGACGAGCGGACAAGTATTTACTTTTACAGATTGTATTTTGTATTTTTGATATATGAAAACGTACCTGTTATATCCAACGGAAGATCAGGAAAAGATAATCCAGGCATTCCTTGAAACAAATGATATTACTTTTTTGAAAGAAGAGGAAGAGACTTTACCTGATTATGTTTTAGCAGGTATAGCAAAAGGGCAGGAAGATGTACAGGCCGATCGAACCGTTACGCTGGAAGAATTCAAAAAGAGACTGTCATCGCCCCGATGAATTATACCATAATATTTTCAGAAACCGCGGTTGAAACATTTGACAGTATAAGAGATCAGATCTACAATAGATGGGGAGATAGGTCTGTTATTGATTTTGAAGAAAGAACCTTAAAAGTTCTTGAAATAATTGAGCATTCTCCCTTTATTTTTCAATCTATCTCCATAAACGAAAACATTCGGAAAGGTTTTATACATCGCAATTGTTCCATGTTTTACGAGATAAGAGACTGGCGTATAGAGATATTATTTTTTTGGGATAATAGGCAAGATCCTATCTTTTCCTAAAGCATTTATATAGCTACTTTTTTGTTCGGTGCAATATTTTGGTTGTCCGCCTTGTCACACCAATAGCGCGCCTTAAAAGCGGACGGACAAAACTATTTTACCTTCTCAGTAAACGTCAACTTATTCCCAAACGGATCAATTACCGCCATGGTAATTGCGTTTTCATCCCAAAACGGAACCTCCAAACCGGGTCGGTTGTATTTGTATTTCTTAGCAGTAATTTGCCGGTGATATTCTTCGAGTCCTTCAAAATCCATAATATGAATATGCACACCCGGGCTACTATCGCCATGATGCTCGGACAGGAACAGCATTACATCTTTTAACGAAAGCTGCATAAAACGGGGTGTATCCGGTTCAAACACATGCGTCCAATCTATTTTAAAACCCAACCAGTCAACATAAAACTCAATGGTTTTATCATAATCAAAAATGCGGAGTACAGGTTTTATTACCGACATGCAATAATTCTGAAAATTCTCAAATTCTGTAAATTCTGATTCAGACGATATTATCCTCTTCCCAGCAACTCATCCAGCTTATTCCTTTCGGTTTGCAGCTCGCGGGCAAGTTTTTTCTCCTTGTCGTTAGCTTTGGTTTTGTAGGCCTTAAACTCATCTTCCAGTTCGGTATAAAGCTTTGTGCGGTATTTTGCTTCGTGCTTAAGGCTGCCCGAGCGGGTTATAATCACAAATATAGCTATCGCCAACGCAAGCACCAGACCCCACATTACCAGGTTGTAGCCGCTTTTGGATATTAAAATGCCAAACACGCTGATGTTGTCAATCTTTGCGTTAGTATTGCTTACACTTTCATCTTTGCCCGATAATTTTGCATTTAAGCTATCGATCGTTTTTTTCTGTACCGATAGGCTGGCATTAGCATCGGTAAGTTTATGTTTGGTGAGATTTAAAGTGTCGGATGCGTTTTTCCAAAAATCAGCAACCGGCGGCTGTTGGTAACGGTAAATATGCGCTAACAAAAACTGATAGCGGCCATTAAGGCTTTTATCTGTTAATACCTGTGGTATAGCTACCGCTGGTTGGGTAACCGCACTCCCGGTAGCGGGATTAACCAACGCGGTAGGGTTTTTATATTTTGAATAGGATTTGGCCGGAGCAGGAACGGGAGTAGCTTTTTTAACACTATCCTGCGCAAAGGCCGAAGAAACAACGCAGCAAATAAGTACAATTATAAAAGGTTTCATGAACATAAAGACTTTCTTATAAAATAAAATTAGTATTGTCCTAAAGTAAATTTAGTATTTAGATATGAGATTTTAGCAAGGTGATTTGATATAATTGATTTATGTATAGATAAAGCCTGTAAAACATCGTCACAATAAAACTAAAATTAGCTATACGTAATACGTTATCGTAAATCAGTTCAACACCTCAAATGTCGTGCCTTAGCGCACAAATCTCGTATGTAAACAATATATTAGCACCCATGAATATAGGTTTAATAGGCCTGGGAGATATGGGCCGTTTGTATGCTAAGGCTTTTTCGGCAGCAGGTTATCCGGTTTATGGCTGCGATTTGCCTGCAAACCGCGATAAGCTTGAGGAAGAACTTAGCCCATATAACATTAAAATAATGGATAACGGGATGGATGTTTCCCGTATCTGCGATCTTATTATCTACTCCGTAGAGGCCGACCGGTTGGAACAAGTAGTAGCCGAGTGTGGATCTTCTACCAAATATGGGGCAATTGTGGCCGGCCAAACGTCGGTAAAAACGCCTGAGATAAAAACCTTTGAAAAGTACTTGCCTGCCGATGCGCAGATCATCACCTTTCATGCTATGCACGGCCCCGGCTTTCAGCCTAAAGGTCAAAAACTGATCTTGATTCGTCATCGAGCCGATGATGAGGCGTACCAACGCATGCTCGATCTGTTTACCGCCGTGGAGACCGATATTGTTGAAATTGCCGACTATCACGAACACGATAAAATTGTAGCCGATACACAAGCAGTAACCCACGTAGGTTTTGAAAGCATGGGCACCGCCTGGAAAGAAGCCGGTTTTTTTCCCTGGGAAAATGCTTCGTACATAGGCGGTATTGATAATGTAAAGATTTTAACCACCCTGCGGATATTTAGCTATAAGGCGCACGTGTATGCAGGCTTAGCTATATTAAACCCTTATGCCCGACAGCAGGTAAAACGCTATGCGGTATCGGAGTCAGAATTATTTAAGTTGATGATTAAGGAGGAGGAAGCAGCTTTCAGGGCTCGCTTATACCGAGCCCGCGATTTTGTTTTTCACGAAAGTAGAAAGCCCATTATGTTAAGTGATAAGATAATGAAAGAGTTTTCACTATCGCAACACGCCGAGTCGCAAAAACCAAACTCGCACTTAAGTATATTAAGCATGGTTGATGCCTGGTATCATCTGGGCGTTAATCCCTATGATAATTTAATCTGCCAAACGCCGCCTTTCCGCCTGCGCCTCGGCATTGCCGAATACCTGTTTAAAAACGAGGAGCTGCTTGAAGAATCAATAGAAACAGCCTTATACGATAAAACTATCCGTGGCGACGATCTGGAGTTTCACTCGGCAGTAAGAGAATGGTCGGCCATTATTGGCTATGGCGATATGGAAGGCTACAAAAAGCACTTTAACGAGGTGCAGTCCTTTTTTCAAGGGCGATTGGAAGAAGGCAACAAGCAAAGTGCGGAGTTGATTAGAAGGTTGATGATGGAGTAAGGGCGTTTTTTGATTTCGGAAATCAATTAAAGATTGCTAAGTTTAATAAAAATGTAACATCACATTTTAAAACTTAGCAGCCTTGATAAACAAAAACCAGGAAATTTGGAAGGTCAAGTACTACAAAGCTTTGCTTTTGCTTGCCGCGATAATGTTCCCTGCGCTTGTTTTTTGCCAAAATGCGGTGAAATTATCAGTAACCGATCCCAATTCCAAAACCGATACAATTTCGCCCCCACCACCTTATGAACAACTCGATCTTAAAGACTGGCTGCAAAAAAAAGGCTGGATAAAGAAAAAACCACCCGGTAAAAGCTTTTTGGTGATTATCCCTGTGATCTCATCTAATCCGGTGGCTGGTTTAATTTATGGAGCGGGTTTAAGTTATGCTTATAACAGCTCTCCGTCGGATAAACGCTTATCAACCATCAGCAGCAATGCAAGTTACTCTACCAATAATTTGCTAAACGTAGGCGTTAGAACCAATATATTTACTGGCCACGAGAAATGGGTGTTTAACGGCGACTGGCGCTACCTGGCCACTGTTGAAACCACTTTGGATTGGGTACTGATAGAGCGTCAAACGGTTATATTAACCTGAATGGTTATAATACCGCGAATGATACCAAGGGGCAAACCCTTCAGTTTAATCAAATCCGCTTTCACGAGATGGCTTCAAGGGAAGTATCTGCCGATTTTTTTGCAGGGCTGGGCTTTCAGTATGATCGTTATACCGATATAAAAGATGATTTTCTTTCGTCAGGAGGAGATACAGCAAGTTCGTACAATTATAAGTACAGCAAAGAGCACGGTTTTAGTCCCACCAACTATACTACATCGGGCTTATGCCTTAACCTTATCTTTGATAATCGCGACAATAGCATCGATACTTACAAGGGTTATTATGCCAATGTCAATTATCAGGTGAATACCACAGCGTTGGGAAGTACCAAAAACAGCAGTGTAATGATGGTAGATTACCGGGCCTTTTACTCGTTGGACAGTTTGAAGAAAAATATACTTGCCGTATGGTTTTACGGAGATTTTTTAACCAGCGGCAGTGTTCCTTATCTCGATCTTCCGTCCATCGGGCACGATCCGCGTCAGCGTACCGGTAGGGGATACACCTTCGGAAGGTTCAGGGGTGAAGATCTGGCCTATTTAGAAACAGAATACCGTTTCCCTTTCTCGCAGGTTACAGGCATCCTGGGCGGAGTGGTTTTTGTGAACCTTACCACCACGACTGACAAAGAAAATCATATTTACCTGATGGACGACATCCGAGGAGCCTACGGCTGCGGACTACGCGTTATGCTCGATAAAAAATCACGCACCAGGCTGGAACTGGATGCCGCATCGGGCCAAAATACACTTGGCTTTTATTTAAATGTGCAGGAAGCGTTTTAACATACGTTATCAATTGCCAAGCAACTTCTTTTTTTGTGCGTCGTATTCTTCTTGCGTGATAGCACCTTCGTCCAATAGTTTTTTCAACTTGACAATTTCATCCGCAACGCTTGTCGCAACCGCATTATTAGCAGGACCTCCGCACGGGACGACTTCGCAAACTTGTATGGCGTCATCAATAGTAAGTGTATAATTGGTTATGTTGCCGCCACCAACAATGAAGGTCACTTTTTGTACACCGCTTATTATATCGTATTTTATTTTTTTAATTCTTACGGCTGTATTGGCATAAGCCCGGCCAATATTTAGCTGGTTTGGACCTTTATTAGGATCATAGGTAGCTGCCCAGCCACCAATTTGCAGGTACATAAAACTTCCGTCACCTGCTGATCCCATGCCTAAGCGTACGGTATCGCCAATTTTATAAGTTATGCCATTTATTGCGCTGTATTGAATGGTTTTTTGCGCGAAGCAGTTTAATGAAGCCAAAAGGCCGAGGAGGAAGAATAAATTTTTCATAGATGGCGACGAAGGTTTAGTGAATGATTTGCCCACTAAATAACTAAAAAAATTAGTAAAATCAAAAAAATAATATCCCGACTTTATTAGTTTAATTAAATGTTATTTCTCCGCATCAAATAAAGTCCAGGGATAAGCTTTCATATCCCTTAAATACTTGCCCTGTGTTTTTATGTATTCAGAATGGGCTTTAAAGAAAGGCGCAGCCAAAAAGTCGGCGCCGCCGGGATGGCCCATGTGTGCCCATAGCTCCATTTTATTAGCCAGGTCGGTAGTGGTCACTTTCCCTTGCACGGCTCCCATCGGGAAAAATGGGCCTTCGCTCCATTCCTTGCAGCCCAAGGGATCTTCCTCAACATGCCCGTCAATAACGCAACGGTTTTGAGCGTTTTTCCCGTTAAGTGTATCATAAGTATCACCTTCAATAGTTTTGCCATTGCTATCATCCAATTTGCCTTTGTAATCAACAGCAACCAGTTTTTCCATCCGCAGCCTGCGTGCATTAGGCGAACTCGTTTTGTTGCTTGCATCAAACGTAGTTTCTTCCTTAATCAGTTTAGGATCACTCGGGAAATTTGAGCCAATGATCGCCGTATCCTTTGACCGCCATACTTTGTAGTCTTTTAATCCCAACTCCAGTTTGGCAACCTCGTTGGTTTTGGTATCGCCAATCAGCCAGTCGTTAGCATAGCCGCCATTATTGTCGGTGGTCATTATTTTTATAACGTCATCAATGCTGTTGCTATACTGTGCAGCTTTGCGGGCGCGCATAAACTCAGGGGCACGGGTGGTGTCAAAACCTTTAAAGCCGGTTATGGTGGTTTCGGTAATCATTACGCCGCTTTTTGATATCACAAAATCATCGCCGCTGTGGATAAAGCCGGGGGCGCAATCCATCAGTATCTCGTTGCCTTTTTCGGGTTTAATATCCACTATCTCATTCCAGCGTTCGCCTTCAATATAATCGGTCCAGTTATTATGGCCCATTACTATTTTATGGTCTTTGGTAAAGCTGCCGTTGGCAATAAAGGCGCTGCAATTACCGGGTGCTTTATTATCGCCGCTGCCCGGTTTTGTTTTATTCATTAGCGAAGGCACATAATACGATGAAAGCTCAATATTGGCATTCAATGCAGTAACATCTAAAGAATCATATTTAAAGCCTTTGGCCTGCAAACCATCGGCAATACCTTTTATTTCATCCTGATATTCTTTGTCTATCTTCTTCCAAAGAATTCTTCCGGCCGCGGCACGATAAAAATTCCACTTGTAGCCGCTACCATTACTTGGCAGGTAATATTGCATTACCTTAATTAAGGTATCAATTTCTTTTGCTGCCAGGTAACCGTGTTGGTAACCAATATCAGCCGGTGAACCCGAAAGGTGCAAATAGATCCAGCCGTTTTTGTCTTCACGGGTGGCTTTGCCGAGGCGGTCTTGCGGCGTAATTGCCGTAGTTGAGGGTTGTTTACAGCCGAACAATACAATAGCAATAAACAACATCGCCCCAAATTTGATAATTTGTTTCATTTGATAATAATAAGGTCAGTTACTGGGTGATGAATTTAAGAAATTAGTATTGAATATTCAAATTGGGGGATTGCATCTGATTTATAATAGCCGTGTGCTGATCATTTGAACTGAAAAATATAAAGTTGATGTAAGGAGTGAATTTTTAAACCATTTGCCAATCAAAATAATTGCTTAAATTTGTTTATATGGCAACGCTAACAATAGAAATTCCAGACAAGATTGAAAAAACACTCTCAGATTTGGTTGAACAGCTGGGAGGGAAAGTAGTCGCGACAGATACAGGCAAGAAGCTAAGTAAAGTAGCAAAAAAAAAGCAAATCTTAAATGATCTGGAAGAGTCTATAACTTGGGTTAAGTTGCATCAGGAAGGCAAAGTGAAAGCTAAAACAATTGAACAATTATTGGATGAGCTTTAAGATTATACCAACCTTAGCTTTTGAACGCGAATTAAAAAAACTCTCAAAAAGGCATTCATCTATAAAAACCGATTTATCCTCACTAATAATTTCTTTAAAAGATGGTTCTGATTTAGGCAAGGCATTAGGAAACAATTGCTTTAAAATCAGGATGGCAATATCTTCAAAAAATAAAGGTAAATCAGGCGGTGCAAGGGTTATTACTTACGTGAAAATTATTGACGAAGTAATCTATCTCATTTCAATATATGATAAATCTGATACCGATACGATAACTGATGAGGAATTACGAACGCGAATAGGAGAATTATAAATTAAAAGCAGATCTATCTTTTTAAGCTTCATAATCATTTATAATTTTTTTTAAACAAATTTCCATTTCTATCTGATCACTAAAACCAGCCTTATAATAGATTCCATGTCTTCAACCATCTATAAATCTTTCCTATTAATTGTATTTGCCGTTCTAATAATTTCCTGTGATACAAAGACATAAGCGTGTTCACCACAAAAAAGCAGGCAATTTAAGAAAAGGTGTGACGGCGAATTCAATAATAAAAATTAGTAATTCAAACGATTGTACAAAAAAAGTCGCTATAAAAGATACAGCAGAAAAAGTAGTCTCAGATTATCCAATTACTAATCTTCCTTTTGGGCCTAAGTCTTTAGTAACTCATAAATTTCCGAAACATTGGGATTCTCCGGCTGATCTGGAAGATAAACACATTGGGCCTCATCAAAAGGAAATTTATAAGATAAACGATTACTTTATGCATTTTGATCGTGCTCAATCAATTAGGGTACCTTTAATTAGGCATATCACATACGTACCCATTGGTGATGACTCTCTTATAATTAAAGACAATCGGAAATTTGAGTCGGATTTTAAATGTCGTTTACCTGACTTTGGTTCCTATCAATGTTTTTATTGGAGCGGTCCAGCCGAAGTAATCAGTAAAGACGAAAAGATTTATCACGGTCTTGGTAGTTTGGTTTTATATAATCCTGAAAATGAGGAAGCTGAAGTACTCAATATTTATAATTGGTATGAGTACGGTGGAGATGGTGTTGGGATATCCCAAAGATATTTTTTTATTGGTGCCGATAAAAAAATAATAATTTTTGAGCATGAGAACAGTGAATCTGATGCAGATATGTACAAAAGTCAGGAAATTAAAGTGCTTGATGATGGCAAACTTTCTATAAAAAATTTCAAAACCAATTAATATAATTACCTGATCGCGCAGAATATCAATGTAAATTGACAACTGATTTAGCGATTGAACCCTGCCTAAAGCAATCAAACCCTCATTTAATCAACAATTTCCCCTCAATGATAAATTTATAAAAAAATAACTTACTAACTATTTGACAATTAATCTAAAATGTCTATCTTTGCCGTCCCTTAACGGGGAATAATATGTCTTGAACGAAGCCCTACTGCTTCGATGGGCACAAACAAATTAAAGAAAATGTCAGGAATAATTGGTAAAAAGGTAGGAATGACCAGCATTTTCGATGAAGCAGGAAAAAATATTCCCTGCACAGTAATCGAAGCTGGCCCTTGTGTTGTAACACAGATTAGGTCTGTTGATACAGACGGATATGCAGCTGTTCAGCTGGCGTATGGTGAGCAAAAAGACAAACATACTACAGGTCCTTTAAAAGGTCACTTCCAAAAAGCCGGTGTTACGCCAAAACGTAAGCTGGTTGAATTCAAAACTTTCCAGGATGAAAAATCACTAGGTGACACTGTTACCGTTGAGATTTTTGAGATCGGCGATTTTGTGGATGTGGTTGGTACTTCAAAAGGTAAGGGCTTTCAGGGTGTGGTAAAACGTCACGGTTTTGGTGGTGTGGGTATGCAAACTCACGGTCAGCACAATCGTTTACGTGCGCCGGGTTCGTTAGGAGCTTCATCATGGCCTTCACGTGTATTTAAAGGTATGCGTATGGCTGGTCAAATGGGTAACGAACGTGTTAAGGTTCAAAACTTACAAGTAGTTAAAGTATTTGCCGAGCAGAATCTGTTAGTAGTTAAAGGTTCCATCCCAGGAGCTAAGGGTTCATTCGTAATAGTGGATAAATAAGATGGAAGTTAACGTAGTAAATGTATCAGGTAAAGAAACAGGTGCCAAGGTGCAACTTCCTGAATCGGTATTCGGTATTGAACCAAACGATCACGCGATCTATCTTGATGTTAAGCAATTTTTAGCTAACCAGCGTCAAGGTACACACAAATCAAAACAGCGTAACGAAATTGCAGGTTCAACCCGCAAATTATATAAGCAAAAAGGTACAGGCGGTGCCCGTGCAGGTAGCATAAAATCACCTTTGTTTAATGGTGGTGGCCGTGTATTCGGTCCGCAGCCGCGCGATTACAGTTTCAAATTAAACAAGAAACTTAAATCACTGGCACGTAAATCAGCCTTATCCTACAAAGCAAAAGATAGCAGCATAGTAGTTGTTGAAGATTTTAACTTTGATAATATCAAAACTAAAAGCTACATACAATTTACAACAGATCTTAATGTTACTGGAGTAAAAACACTTTTAGTATTAGGCGCTGCAAATGAAAATGTTTATTTATCAAGCAGAAACCTGAAGAAAACTAAGGTTATCCTGGCTGACCAGTTAAACACTTATGATGTGTTAAACGCAGGTAAGCTAATTTTAACTACAGGTGCACTTAAAACTTTGGAGGAAGCATTAGCTAAGTAATTATGGAAATTTTAAAGAAACCCTTACTTACTGAAAAGATAACTCAATTAACTGAAAAGCTTAATCGTTATGCTTTCAAAGTTGATCACAGAGCCAACAAGATTCAGATCAAAGGTGCTGTTGAGGCAATGTATGGTGTTAACGTTAAGGCTGTAAACACTATGAAATACGTTGGTAAACTAAAGACTCGTAATACTAAGGCAGGCGCCGTTAGCGGCCGCGCTGCAACTTACAAAAAAGCGATCATTACGTTGAACGACGGAGAAACAATAGATTTTTATAGCGGTATATAATTAAAGAGATGGCAGTTAAAAGATTTAAACCGGTCACTCCGGGTACCCGCTTCCGCATAGACACTTCAACGTCGGATATTACAACAAACGTTCCTGAAAAATCGTTGGTTGTTTCGGCTAACACAAGATCAGGCGGACGTAACAACAGCGGTAAAATGACCATGCGCTATATGGGTGGTGGCCATAAACAAGCTTACAGGTTAATTGATTTCAAACGTAATAAGTTTGATATCCCTGCAAAGGTTGCAACTATCGAGTATGATCCTAACCGGTCGGCACGTATAGCACTACTACACTTTGTTGATGGTGAAAAAAGATATATGATAGCCCCTGAAGGATTAACCGTAGGTATGGTTGTTCTGTCAGGCGATAGCGTAGCTCCCGAAGTTGGTAATACTTTACCGCTTAAGAGCATCCCGCTGGGTTCTATCATCCACAATATTGAACTTAACCCAGGCCAGGGTGGTACCATAGCACGCAGTGCAGGTACTTATGCCCAGCTTTCGGCACGTGATGGTAAATATGCCATCATCAAATTGCCTTCAGGCGAAACCCGTATGATACTGTCAACTTGTTTGGCAACTATCGGCACGGTTTCAAATGGCGAAAAGGCTAACGCCGTGTTAGGTAAAGCCGGTCGTAAACGCTGGTTAGGCCGCAGGCCAAGAGTTCGTGGTGTTGCCATGAACCCGGTAGATCACCCTATGGGTGGTGGTGAAGGAAGGGCCTCAGGTGGTCATCCTCGTTCACGTAAAGGTTTATTGGCTAAAGGCTATAAAACTCGTGACAAAAAGAAATCATCGGATCGTTATATCATTGAAAGAAGGAAAAAATAATGGCTCGTTCAATTAAAAAAGGACCTTACATCGATCATAACTTAGATAAGAAAGTTATGGTTCTGAATGATTCAAATAAGAAATCGGTTGTAAAAACATGGTCAAGACGTTCCATGATCTCTCCTGATTTCGTTGGTCATACATTCGCGGTACACAACGGGAATAAATTTATCCCTGTGTATGTAACAGAAAACATGGTTGGACACAAGCTGGGAGAGTTTGCACCAACACGTACATTCCGTGGTCACGCAGAAAAGAAAAAATAACAGGCAATGGAAGCAACAACAAAAATTAAGAAGTCTGTATTAATCAGACAACGCAAAGAGCAGGAAAAAGCTCAGCAAGGCGGCGCTTCTGTTGCCAAACTGCAAAACTGCCCTACATCACCACGCAAAATGCGTTTAGTGGTTGATCTGATCCGCGGTGTTAACGTTGAGAAAGCGTTATACATCCTAAAGTTCACAAATAAAGAAGCAGCAATACGCGTTGAAAAGCTTTTGTTATCAGCAATCAAAAACTGGGAGCAAAAAAACGAAGACAAACGCGTTGAAGATAGCAACTTATATGTAAAAGAGGTTTCAGTTGGTGGTGGTCGTCAGTTAAAAAGATTACGCCCTGCTCCGCAAGGAAGAGGATACCGTATCCGCAAACGCTCAAACCATGTACACCTGATCGTAGATAGTAAAAACGACAACAATTAATTTGAAATGGGACAGAAAGCACATCCAATAGGTAACAGATTAGGAATCATCAGAGGTTGGGATTCTAATTGGTTCGGTGGCAATCATTATGCCGACAAATTAGTTGAAGACGAAAAGATCCGTAAATATCTTTC
>OLKV01000232.1_pt1 | contig 15746 bp, 10 predicted proteins | sample 1604391 | NCBI WGS metagenome assembly OLKV01 (sample SAMEA104055711, study PRJEB20765) | soil metagenome | isolation source: soil | reverse complement strand
CTTGAGGTCGGGAGCGGATTCGAACCGCTGTAAAAGGTTTTGCAGACCTCTGCCTAGCCACTCGGCCACCCGACCATTTTTCAAGGTTGCAAAAATAGTAATTATTTATTGGCTACCAATATTATTTGTACGAATTTCTTTTTATTTCTGAACAAAACAGCGCTGTAGCTATCCCAACGTTCAAAGATTCGGCATTTCCAACGCGTGGAATAGTTACTGCTTTGTTAATTAACCGCTCCACTTCTGGGCGTAAACCATTTCCTTCGTTGCCCATAACAATTAAACCCTCGGTACCGAAATTGGTTTTGTAAATATTTTCGCCGTTTAACATAGCTCCAAACATGGGTAAATTTAGCTGGGGTAAAGTCTCGGTTAGGTTTGCATAATGTACATTTACTCTTGACAAAGAGCCCATACTGGCTTGTACAACCTTTGGGTTATATACGTCAACGGTGTCAGTTGCACAAATAATATCAGTGATCCCAAACCAGTGGGCAGTGCGTATAATGGTGCCCATATTACCCGGATCTTGTATTCCATCTAAAACTAATGAGAACTTTTGTTTAAGTTTTTGGTTATTTAGCGCAGGCCAGGCTGGTATTTTAACCAGGGCTAAAATTTCCTGAGGTGTTTTTAAACTGCTGATCTTTTGCAGGTCGGTAACAGAAGTTTCATATAAGTTTATTTTTCGGGATAATTTCAGCATTTTTGGGTCAAATGATGACGTATAATAAATTGCTTCGATTTGGTACGAAGAATTAATAAATTCAACAATTGATTTGTACCCTTCAACCAAAAATAAGCCCTGTTCTATGCGCTCTTTTTTATGTTGTAAGGACTTTAGTAAACTGATTTGAGACTTTGAAAGCATATAATAAACCTGTTGGTTATCGCCTTACAATATTAAGTATTCTTCTGCTCATTTTAGTTTCGGGCTGTAGTTTAACCCGACGGCTTGCACCCGGCCAGGCTTTGGTGCGCAAAATAGAGATCAAAGGGGTAGACAAAGAATTTTCGGAGGCTGCCGTAACCTATGTTGATAAGGGGCAGCAACCAAACAACGTGATCAACCTGCAGTTCTATTACCTCTTCAGCAACAATGGTAAAAAGGATGTTGGCGAACCGCCTGCTATTTTAGATAGCGGTCTGGTTGAATTCTCAAGAATTCAGATAGAACGTTTTATACAGAATAAGGGTTATTTAAAAGCTAAAATATCAGATTCCGTAATCATAAAGGATAAGAAAGCCACCCTTGTGTTTAGCGCAGTTGAGGGCCCGCTTTTCAGAATCCGGAAAATACAGGACAGTATTGCCGACAAGAATGTAAAAAATCTTTACTCGATTAACCGTCCCCGGTTTTCGCACGTACAGCCCGGCGGGCGTTTCGATACGGACAGTTTGGCTTATGACCGTGATGAGTTTTACCTCGTTATGAAGCGGAACGGCTATTATGATTTTTATCGTCAATATATCAATTATACCTATGATTCTACATTTATGAGTAGTGTGGTGGATATTAAGATGACCGTTGAAAACCCCATCGGGAAAACTGCTCACCCTATATATACTATAAATAATACACTCATCTCTATCTCAAACAGTGCTGGCCATACCAAAGGTAAGGCCGATACTATTCAGGTGGATTCGCAGTTTAGATTTGTTGATTTTTCGCATAAATTCAAACCTCAGCCAATTATCGATTATATATATCAGCGCAAGGGGCAGTTGTATGATGTTGACAAACAAACGCTTACAACATCCAGGCTTTCGGAGCTGAACGTATTCAGAAATGTGCCCAACCCAACCTACACCAAACTTCCGGATAGTACCAACCGGTTGGATACGAAAATAGATATTGTGCCACTTAAGCGAATGTCTAACCGGATAGAAGGGGAGTTCCTGTTCAACTCAGGGCAGTATGGCTATACCCTTGGTAATACTTTTACCGATAGAAACATATTTAAAAGTGCTGCCATTTTGCAGGTAAAGCTTAACTGGAGTGTGCTGTTTGATAAGGGCGGTAATTTTCTTAACCCCAATGGCATCGAAAATCAAAGTCTTACAGTTGGTGCCAATCTTATTTATCCTTTAATTATTACACCTTTTGATTTACCGATATTGGGTAAGTACGGAGTTCCTCATACCACCTTTTCAACGAATTATCAGTTGTTTTATGAAAATGGGTTAGTTCACCGCACCAGTTTTATAAATTCAGTTACTTATGATTTTAATGAAACCGCGCGGAAACAGCATACCCTGACTCCTATTTATGTTGAATTTTCGAGAGGGGTAATTGATTCTTCGGCCGAGCGCCGGTTAATAGCCGATGGACTTTATTCGTACGGTTACCTTATTGGCCAAACGGTATATTCGGTAGGCAGTCAGTACACTTTTCAATATAATAATATTGAACTAAACTCATTTTCAAATTTCACCTATTTCCGTGGAAGTTTGGATGTGGGTGGTAATACGCTTGCCCTGGTGAGCAGTATTTTAAATACACCCCGGGATGCCATGGGCAAGCGGGAACTTTTTGGACAGCCTTTTTCGCAGTACACCAAGGGCGAAGTTGATCTGCGGATTTACCGCAGTTTTGGCGGCGAGCGGCAGCTTATCTTCCGTTTAAACCCTGGTTTGGGTATTCCTTATGGTAACAGCGATGATTCTCATTGGATTTTTGAAAAAGAATTTTATGCCGGTGGTGCAAACGATATGCGCGCCTGGCTGCCGCGTACCTTAGGCCCCGGCCAGTTTAACCGGGCGACGTTTTATGGGCCCCCCAATACAGATGGAAAAGCAAACGCCGCCGACTCCGCCCGGACACAGTTTAAGTACCTTGATCAATTTGGCGAGGTAAAGATCATCTCAAACCTCGAATACAGGTATAAATTGATGGATAACTTCTTCGGATCGAAATTAAAAGGAGCTGTATTTGTTGATGCCGGTAACGTTTGGCGTTTGCATAAACAAACCTCGCCTCCCGATCCGAATGTTGAATTCAGGTTCAATAATGTTCTACAATCATCGGCAATGGATATTGGTACCGGCTTAAGGTTTGACTTAGGTTTCTTCGTATTCAGGCTTGATGCAGCATTCAAATTTAAAGACCCGCAGTTTAATGGCTCTGATCAATGGGTACTTATTAATCACATTAATGAGCTGTTTCATGCCGGGCCATTTAAAACTAACTATGCTGCAACAAACAGCGGCGATACCTATAACTTTATGCAGTTAAACTTTGGTATTGGTATGCCATTTTAAGATAGACGTTGTTTAGTTTTGGTGCAAAAAATCATTTTAATAAATAAAAAATTCATACATTTAAAACACAAATTCAGCGTTTATTAGCTGGCTAACATAACGGCTTTCATCAATAAATGAAGTTTTACCCCACAAAGCACCTGTTTTATTTTGCTATACTGATCTTTTTGACAGGCTGTATGATTACTGCCTGTACAAAAAAAGATATTCCCGTTGATACAAGCCATACAATAGGGCCCAAGGATACTACAGGTTTAGCCAACACAGATTCCATAACTTTTTACAGCCCTGCGGATGTTGCTGTTGATGCAGCAGGGAACATTTATGTAGCTGATTATGGTAACGATCTTATCCGCAAAATAACGCCTGCAGGGCTTGTAAGTACCCTTGCCGGCACCGGAGTACAGGGAGATATAAATGCTACAGGGGCTTTAGCCTCTTTTAACCGACCATCGGGCGTGGCTGTTGATGCTAACGGAAATGTATACGTGGCTGACCAGGGTAACAGCCAGATTCGCGAAATTACTCCGGCTGGCGTAGTAACTACCCTTGCAGGCGGCGACACTACCGGAACAACAAACGGCCCGGGAGCAAGTGCTACTTTTTTTAACCCAACAGGTGTAGCGGTTGATCCCAAAGGCAATGTGTATGTGGCTGATGCCGGCAATAATTTGATCAGGCTGATAAATACCTCCGGGATTGTGAGTACCTATGCTGGCAGCGTTACAGATACAACACAAAGTATTTTTAACAACCCCACAGGAGTGGCTGCAGATGCCCTCGGGAATGTTTTTGTTGCCAATTATTTAAATAGTAATATATTATCCATAAACGCATCAGGTACTATAAATGTATTGGCCGGAACGGGTGTACAGGGCTCGGCCAACGGCCCCGCAAACGCAGCAACGTTTTTCTTCCCCAGCAACGTTGCCGTTGATGCAGCTGAAAATGTTTATGTGGCTGATGAAGTGAACAACCTTATCCGCAAAATTACGCCCAATGGCACAGTAAGCACCCTGGCAGGCAGTGGTGTTGCAGGTGCAACAGACAGCACCGGCACTGCGGCCTCGTTTAATGGCCCTGCCGGGATTGCAGTAGATGCCGCTGGGAATGTATATGTAGCAGATGCTAATAATAATCTTATTCGTAAAATTACGCCGGCAGGCTTAGTTACTACGGTTGCCGGTAACGGGCAGGCTGGCTATCAAAACGGGCAGGCTGTGACCCGCCGTAACCGGAAAATATTAAGAGCAACAGCCAGAAAATTGGTTATGTTCCCGAAACCGAAAGGGGTGGGGTAGTTTGTAGTCGATAGTCCATGGTTCATGGTTCATGGGTTTGGCGTATAAAAACAAAGCCTTCTTCAGTATTATCTGAAAGAAGGCTTTGTTTTTATATATGAAAAGCTGTTGTTGACTAATCTCTAATCTCCAGCCTCTAATCTCTAACCTATAAGTACGACTGCAATAACTGCGCTTTTGAGTTTTGTCTAAGGCGCATCAGTGCTTTGTCTTTTATCTGGCGAACACGTTCCCGGGTTAGGTTAAATTTCTCACCTATTTCTTCTAACGAATGGGCTGAATTGCTTCCTAAGCCAAAAAATAACATAATTACTTCCCTGTCGCGTTCGGCTAAAATACTTAGTGAGCGTTTTATTTCCTGCGAAAGTGAATCAATCATTAAATCATTATCGGTCCCGGCATCAGAGCTTTGCAACACATCAAGCAGGGTGTTTTCTTCACCTGCAATAAAAGGTGCATCAACAGATACGTGACGGCCTGAATTTGATAACGAATCGGATATTTTTTCAACGGTGCTTTCCAAATCCTCAGCCAGTTCTTCTGGTGTAGGCTGACGCTCAAATTGCTGCTCAAGTTTTGATGCAGATTTATGAATCTTGCTTAATGAACCTACCTGGTTTAACGGAAGACGTACAATCCTGGACTGCTCAGCAATAGCCGACAGAATAGACTGACGAATCCACCACACGGCATACGAAATGAATTTAAAACCTTTGGTTTCATCAAAACGCTTTGCAGCTTTTATTAAACCCAAATTACCTTCGTTTATCAAGTCGCCAAGTGTAAGGCCCTGGTTTTGGTATTGTTTGGCTACAGATACCACAAAACGCAGGTTGGTTTTGGTTAAACGCTCCAATGCAGCCTGATCACCTTCACGGATTTTTTGAGCAAGTATCACTTCTTCCTGAGCGGTGATCAGATCTACTTTCCCAATTTCGTGTAAGTATTTTTCAAGCGATTGTGATTCGCGATTGGTAATGGATTGAGTTATTTTTATTTGTCTCATTTGTTTAACGAATAATCATCCCGGCAATATCAGTAACATCATGCTTTTGGTACCGGGAGGAATAATAAAAAAAATTAATCAACTATGGTCTCTCCAAAATATCCCGTCACCGGAAAAAGTGAAGCCGACCGTACAACAGTTACTTTGCTTTTGAGCAATACGATAAGTTGATGATTGATTGTTCTGCTTAATGATAGCGCAAAGATAATCAAACAATTGTTAATTGAGTGTAAACATTACAGTAATATATAGGCTACAAAGCCGGTGAATTAAGAATTTACAATAAAAAAAGGGATATTGCCATGTTGTAACGTTATTTGTGGTTATTTGTTTTACTGTTATAACTATTTCCAAAAGATCCTCAACTCCTTAATTTTCAGTTAATTTACCATCGAACTCCATCCCGTAGTAATCACGTGTAAACACCCCCTTAAGTCAGGTATTATTACGTAACCATTTTTAAATTTTACATTTAACTTTACGTAAATAATGCACAGCCACATACTTTACTTCCCCTGTATTAACTTCAACTCCCGGTTTAAAACAATTAACCGGGAGTAAAAGCCGAAAATTCTGTTAGTGGTTTGGCCGCAATTTGTAAATAACCTTTTAAATAAACATTTATGAACTTGCAAACATTACAAACTGATTTGTTGAACCGGTTTAAATACAGGTCGAAGGCGTTGGCAATTACTGATGTTTATCTTCGGAGAGCCGCGTTTAATTTGAGGCATCCAAAAAATGTAATTAGCTGGTGGCGTAAAATACAGGTTCAGGATGATTGCCTGCTTACTGGTACTTTGCTTAAAAAAAGCGGCATTTTTGATGATACTTTGGGCCAGTTTATTATGGAGCGGTTTTCGATATTTAAAGAGGAAGTAGGGATAAATTTTCTTGATTTTATCCGCCGCAGTCAGCAAGCTAATGTGTTGCTCAAATCAGTATCGCAGTTTGAGTACGCTATGCTCAGGCTAAAAACAGGCTACTCGGACGATGTGGTGATTCCATGGCCTTATGAGCCATTTGGCGTTATTGAGTCATTGCTCGATAATACCTATAATGAAAGCGTGCTACGGCCCGGCAATTTCGAGATCATCGTATCAGAAAGCTACGGGCCCGAATTGTTCAGGGTATATGAAGTAGTTAATTAGATGGTTCAATAGTTTATAGTGTATGTGCGTTTAGTTGCAGGGCTAAGCGCACTTTTTTATTCCGCTAAAATATATTCTTTAGTCCATCAATAATACTCTCAAAAAATGTAGGTATTGATAAGCCGTGATGGTAGTTGAAAAACACAAAAATGGCAAAAATTATAACGGCAACAATAATAAACCGCTTAAACATATAGGCCAACAAAAATAATACACATGGAATAGCAAGCAACCATACCCAGCTTATATGCAACGGACTAAGCTTGTTGCTATCCTTATAAATATAATATAATATACCATGGCTGCCGTTCTCATCCTGGTGTTTGGCATATAAAAAGGTTGAGCGCTCAATTTTATGCCTGTAAAAAGCTGTACCCTTATCAAACGTAAGTTCTTCCTGGAAACCGTTCAAGGTAAAATTAAATACGCCGTTCACATTTTCGCGAATATTACCGGCTGTATCGGTTGCTACAATGGCTACTTCGTTAACGGCAAACGGATTTTCTTTTACTACAAAATGATTAATGGCCATGGTTGCAGTATCGGCCATAACAAAACGTACAGATGCCGTTATGAGGCAAAAAATAAGGAATAACTTCTTCATTGGTATAAGTAAAGTAACAGGGTAAACATACCATAAAATAGTGTTAGTTGGATGTTAGCTTTCTTATATCCCAACTACATTTTTTTTATAAATGCTTGTTTTGCCTCACCTAAATCCTCTCCAAAGGAGAGGACTTTGAAATGCTAACTATTTAATTATCTATTTTATAGCCCTTCTCCTTTGGAGAAGGGTTGGGATAAGGCAACAACAGCATCTTTACCTCAACAGATGTTTAAGTGAATGGTTTAGTTTTATGCAGATTATTCTTTCAGCTTCAATATCTTTACAAAATAATTATCGTGTCCCACTAAACTAATGCTGATTTATTTATCTAAACAATATAAACAATGCGCAATAGGGTGTAATATAAAAGCGATATAAGCTACTTACATCCCTGCGGATTGAAGTGTATTTTTTATGAATGAATTAAGTATTGTCCTGGGCGCTGATCGTCCGGACCTGATAAAAGAAGAAACGCTGCCGGCTTTATTTAGTAAATCGGCAGAAGAATTTGCAAATAAAACCGCTCTTATTTTCCATGATAAATCACTCACCTATGCCGAATTGGACAGGTGGAGTGATGCCGTTGCAATATACCTTGCCAACCAGGGCATCGGTCGTAATGCTAATGTTGGTGTATGGTGGCAGCGCGGACTGGAGCTGCACATAATTATTTTAGGAATTGTAAAAACAGGTGCCGCCTACGTACCAGTTGACAGGGAGATCCCTGCCGAGCGCGTGGAGGTAATATTGCAGGAAGTTGGCGCGGCAGCATGTTTTAGCATGCAGCAACTAAACGTGGATTGCCCTATGCTGGTGATCCCTGAGATGCCATCGGCCACAGAAAGTTTGCATTTAGCAATACAAATGCAGAAAATTGGTCCCTCACCTGATGATTGTGCTTATGTTTTATACACTTCGGGCAGTACAGGTAAGCCAAAGGGAATTCCGATCAATCATAAACAAATTTGCCACTTGGTACGGTCGGAGCAAACTATTTTACAAATTAATGCTGATGATAAAGTTTACCAGGGCTTTTCGGTATCGTTTGATATGTGGTGCGAAGAAACCTGGATCAGCTATTTCGTTGGCGCAACCCTATGGGTTTCTGATAACACCACTTCAAAAGCTATTGACGAACTGGGAGATACTTTAAAACGAGAAAATATTACTGTTTTACATGCTGTACCCAGTTTGCTGGCGGTTATGGAAAACAGCCAGCCTTTATTAAGATTGGTAAACGCAGGCGGCGAGGCTTGTACCCCGCAGGTACTTGCCAAATGGGCAAAAGAGGGAATGCAATTTTTCAACAGCTATGGCCCTACGGAAACTACTGTTACAGCTACAATAGCAGCGCTGAAAGCTGGGGATAACATCATCATCGGACAGCCATTGCCTAATTATAATTTGGGTGTTGTTGATGAGGAATTAAATCTTGTACCTGTTGGCGAAGCCGGAGAACTGGTGATCACCGGTCCGGGAGTATCATCGGGCTATGTTAAATTGCCGCACTTAACCAAGGAAAAATTTGTTGCCAAACCTGCATCGCTTATTGCCTTGCCCGGAAACACCATTTACCGTACCGGGGACATTGCCATAATAAACAAAGATGGCAGTGTTGATATGCATGGCCGCCTTGACGACCAGATAAAACTACGCGGCTACCGCATAGAATTAGGTGAGATAGAATCAAAACTAAATGCAATTGCAGGTGTTCGTTCAGCGGCTGTGGCCGTTAAAAAGGATAACGCAGGGCAGGAACACCTTGTAGGCTACGTAGTAACCGAAGGACTGGCTTATATAGAAGAAAATGTATTCAGGGCAGAGCTCTCAAAAGGATTGCCATCATACATGATACCCAGCTCAATAATGGTATTGCCCGAAATGCCACGTATGCCAAGTGGCAAAATTAACCGCAAGGCGCTGCCGATACCGGCGTTTTTAACAGATGACTTGGACGGCGCTGCTGAAACGCTTGATTTGAATGCGCCAGTTGCCGATAGGATAATTGCCGTACTGCATAAAACATTTCCTAACAGAACAATTGATCCTTCGATGGATTTTTTTACTGATCTGGGTGGGCATTCATTATTAGCAGCAGGCTTTGTATCACAATTAAGGCGCGATGCAGGTTTACCCAAAGCATCACTTAAGGATGTTTACATTAACCGCCCCTTAAGTAATTTAATTGATGTTTGGGCCACACGGGCCGAAGTTAAGGAGCGCCCGAAACGTGTTTTTAACAAGATTCCAGCGCTTCGGCATATTACCTGCTGGGCGGCGCAAACTGTTGCCTTGTTGGTTATATATGGCTTATTTGCCTTCCAGATCTTTATTCCTTACCTGGGCTATTACTATGTTGACCAGGAAACCAGCAATATCGCGTATTCTATTATTACATCGCTGGCGCTGTTTTCGCTTATCCCGCCCATCTTTACCAGCTTGTGTGTGGCAACCAAGTGGATAGTGATAGGTAAAATGAAAGAAGGCGACTACCCGCTTTGGGGTACTTATTATTTTAGGTGGTGGTTTGTAAAAACGATGCAGCGTTTGCTGCCGGCGCAATTTCTGAACGGAACGCCACTATACCCGGCTTATTTACGTTTATTGGGCGTTAAAATAGCACCCGATGCGCAGATCAGCGATTTTACTTTTGGTGCCGAGGACTTGATTACTATTGGTAGCGATGTAAGCATCAGCTCGCAAACAAATTTAAACAATGCCTTTGTTGAAGACGGTTTATTAAAACTTCGACGGATAACGCTTGGCGATCATGCTTATATCGGCAGCAGTGCTGTTATTTCGGGTGATAGCCAGATGGAGGCATGGAGCGAATTGCAGGATCTGAGCTTTTTACAACCGGGAAAAACCATTGGCAGCGGCGAGGTATGGCAGGGTAGTCCGGCGCAGTTTAAAGAAAAGAAGAATATTGAAGATCTGCCGCAGCCATTAACGGTATCAACCTTTACCCGCAGGAAATATAAGATGATCTTTATATTATCGATAATGGTATTTCCTTTCATTATCCTGTTGCCATTACTGCCCACCATCATCACTATAAACAATTTGGACAATGCAGCCAGCGATTATGATTTTACTTATATGATTGGTGCGCCGCTGCTGGCACTGTTATACATCGTTCTTTTTGCTGCCGAAACCATTTTGCTGACACAACTTTTGCAGCGCAACATAAAACCCGGTAAATATCCTATTTACAGCATGTTTTATGTGCGTAAGTGGTTTTCGGATCAGCTGATGTCATTAAGCCTGATAGTGTTGCATCCTATTTACGCAACAGTGTATGTGGCGGGCTTTTTCAGAGCTTTGGGAGCCAAAATAGGTAAGGACACAGAGATTTCTACAGCCAGCAGTGTAACGCATGCGCTGCTTGAAATTGGTGACGGAGCTTTTGTTGCCGATGCAGTTACGCTTGGCGAGGCCGATGTTAGGGCGCAGCAACTGATCCTTGATAAAACCGTTATCGAGAATAATAGCTTTGTAGGCAACAGCGCGCTGATTCCGCAAGGATATCACCTTAATAGCAATATGCTGATAGGGGTTTTATCTACCCCGCCTGACCAGCAGCAAATGGCTGCAAATGATGCCCGCGATTGGTTTGGCTCACCGGCTATTCCGTTGCCGCGCAGGCAGGAGAGCAATCCTTTTCCGCCAGAACTTACTATCCACCCTAATTTTGGCCGAAAACTAGCAAGAAGTATTGTTGAATTTATAAGGATCATACTACCCGAAAGCGCCATTATCTGCTGCTCTATTCTCTTTATCGCCTATGGGCACGATTTGGTGGTTGAGAAACCTTTATGGAAGATCATTGTGTATTTTCCGTTTTATTACCTGTTTTTTATGGGCATACCGGCATTTTTGCTTACAGTATTACTAAAATGGGTATTCATTGGTAAATACAAACCCAAACAAAGGCCCATGTGGAGCTGGAACGTTTGGCGCAGCGAAGCCATTACCTCAACCTACGAAGCGCTGTCTATACCGTTCTTTTTGGAATACTTGCAGGGTACACCGTGGTTGCCGGTTGTAATGCGCCTGCTTGGCGTAAAAACAGGTAAAAGGGTATTTATGAATACAACTGACATTACCGAATTTGACATGGTAACCATTTGTGATGATGCCGCGCTGAATATAGATTGCGGCCCGCAAACCCACCTGTTTGAAGACCGGGTAATGAAAGTTGGCTCAGTAAAAATAGGAGCGAGGAGCAGCATAGGAGCCGGTACCATTATTTTATACGATAGCGAACTGGGCGATGATACCAATATTGAAGCGCTATCATTAGTAATGAAAGGCGAACGACTATCTCCCGGAACGGATTGGACAGGAAGCCCTGTGAAGCCGGCGTAAGTTTTTAGATTGGTCAACCTAAAAGGGCTGACCAATGATTTAAGCTGCTGTTTTATTTATTTCTATTAAATTTCTCAATCTGCCCATCCTCATAGATCAAATCCATTTCAATAATGTTCTTTTTATTGTTTTGATGAAATTCTATGCGCCGGTTATTATTTGTGAAAACGGTTTGAGATAAGGGGACTAATACTGTTTTGTTACCGGATGTTGCTGTAAAATACAGTTGACCGTTTTCAACAGTTATAAGCCCGCCATTATAGTTGCCGACAAATGTTTTTAATGCAGCGATACTTATACTAAAAGGGTGAAGTTTTGAATTAACGATAATCCGCATCCATTTTGCTGTTTTAACTATGCCAGAATCCTTTGAAATACTAATTTGACGATCATAAAAGCTTAATATAACCGCATCTAATGCGCTGTTTGTATTTACGCTGATATCGGGCTTAACACCAATGCCTTCCCAATTTTTTTTGCTTACAGGATTGATTGCCCTTGCATAGGGGATATTTCCAAAAAAGCCGTTACTAATATTTATAGGGGCTACCGGATGAGCTGCACCTCCGGTTATCTCGCCAACAATTGTTGCCCGGTGCAGGTTTTGCAGATCGTATGCAAATTCTTCGGCGGCGGAGTAGGTATATCCGTTAACCAAAATATAAAGGGGCATAGTAAAAAATAAAGATGAGTCGGTTAAAGGTTGAGTCCAGTACTGGTAGATTTTATTGGCTCTGTGTTCAAACTGGTCATTGATATGTGTTTTTTCTTTAAAGAAAAAACTGCAAATATATTTTACCATATCAGCTTCTCCACCGCTATTATATCTTAGATCAATAATCAGCGCGTTTGTATTTCGCAAAACAGAAAACACACTTCTTACCGTTTCTGTTGATTGTTCGCTTACATCAAAAAACCTGGTTAAAGAAACGTATCCAATATTGCTATCTAATATTTCGATTTTCGAAAAGCCGAAGTTTTGTTGTTGGGCAAACTTTAAAAACTGCAGATGATCGGTAACCACTTGCATATATGATTTACTTTGCAATCCTTTTTCCATGTCAGGATCATAATATACCGATAGATGCAAGTCCCTGTAAACAACATACAAATCTGATTTAAGCGCCTGTGCAAATTTATTAGGGTCGTTAACTGTATCATACGCACCTGTTTTTAGCTTGGCTTTAATGTAACTGCTCATTTTTTTGGCAGTATCAGGGTAAATATAATTTTTCAGTAAAGCAGATGTCAAACTATCAATAACAGCTATTTTAATAGCGGGCGTTAATTGTTCACCCTGGTACTGAGCGCATGATGATTTAACTATGATTACGGAAAAAATAACAGCAAAAAGCCACTTTAGGCAGTGCATACGTTTGATGTTTAAAATAGATCAAAATAGATTTTGGAAATGGCTTATAACTAATGGATCAATTTTTAACTTTTGTAAATCGGTCCGCGCCATTAAGCAATAATTGTATCACTTTTTTGTCCTGGTCTCTTATAAATTTTATGGGTATGCTTAAAGCATTAACTATAAAATCATCGCCGGATACATAATCAAGCGCACTGCTTCCGCCGTCCCATAATTGAGTGGCCCATAATTGTCCATTTTTTAAAGAGACCTCCAGATATAAAGTTTGGCCGTTCATTGTTATTGCATATCTACCTACATAATCTGCTTTTACAAGAGGAGATATGCTGCTGGTTCCCTTTACATCTACACCGGCTCTTGTCCAGGCTATATTTCCCATTACTGATATTTGAGAAACTTTGTTAGCCGGATCCCTTATAAATTTAACAGCAACGCCTTGTTTTGAAATGATAAAATTATCGCCCGACAAATGGTCAAGTACCAATACGTCACCCACGGATGATTTAGCTGTAAGTTTTCCGTTTTCAACATAAACATCTGCATAAATGGTTTGCATCCCCTGTTGTGTTTGATATTTACCGGTATACGCCGCCAGTGAATCTTGTTGAGAATAGCTTACCCTATTAACAATTACCCGTGTAAAAGCATTGCAAAATGTAATTTGGATTAGCATAAATAATGCAGGTAAAATTAAATACTTCTTCATTTTTTGGAATTTTAAGGATTACGATTGTTTATTTAAACCAGATTTGAATTCATGGTTTAATAAGCAAAGAAGTTGGTTTTACTGCTGCTGGCCTACTCAAATCCCGATTTGAGTAGTATTTGTTTGAAGAATAGCGGGCTTTAAACCGCTTTGATACTGGCTGGGCGTAATACCGGTAAATTGTTTAAAGCAACGTTGAAAAGTAGCGAGAGAATTGAACCCGCAATCAAAAGCGATAGAGGCAATAGTAAACTGGCGGAATGAAGGGTTAACTAATTTTTTCTTAGCCTCCCCAACACGGTATTCATTAACAAAATCGTTAAAGTTTTTACCTATATGCTGATTTAATAGGTTGGAAATAAGTTTTTCAGAAATACCAATTTTATCGGCTAAAAAATCAAGTTTTAAAGCCGGGTTTAAATAGAGTTGTTGTACTTCCATCAGCGCTACAAGCTGTTGATGATAATCGTCTGCTTCAGCATTGGAAAAGTAAATCTTTACAGGAGGTTTATTATACTCCAATACATCGCCTGTCGACATTTTGCTTTGCCGGATGTATGCTGACATACCCAGCCAATATGCAAACCCGATTGCAAGTACCGTCATTGTATATTTTATCCAATTGGCTAATTGCGGTACGGGTAAATAAGCCAGGAATATAGTAGCGCTCCATATTATAACCAGGTAGAATATGATATGTAATAACGTTTTTAACCATCTGATATCTTTAAGCCTATATGCCGAAATTTCCTGGTTAAGGCTATTATCCGATACCATTTTGAAACAGAGTACAGCATAGACTACAAATGAAAGAAAGAAGGGTAAATTACCAGAATTGCCCGATTCAAATGCTATCGCCCATTTTTCGAAGGGTAAATACCAGCTGCTAACGCCTTGAATTAATAACAGACCGCTAAAATGAAAAACAAAAGCTATTTGAGGTCCCATCTCAAAAAATAGAGCGCAAAAATGTAAATGATCCTTGCGCTTTAATTTTCTATCTCCGAATAATAAGCTGCGTGTATAGAAGTAAAGAATAGGACCTAATGCAATTCTGAGCTGTGGTATTGGCACGTATATTAAAGGATATTTATTTGGAAGATCTGACCAGAACACCTCCATAGCAATGCTGCTGTATGCCAACAAAAAAACAAATGCTGCCAACCAGCGATTGCTGCTTATTTTTTTTGAAGAGTAAAACAGCATGGCTGATAAAACCAATCCCTGCAATGCAAGGGAGAGTATCAAAAAGTCAATAAGTGACAATGATATTTTCATGATGGCAGATCAATGAAAGGAATTTATTAGTGACCTATACTACGAAAATTATTGAACTTTATTGGGTAATGGCCGCTTTTTTATTTAATCAGCTAATAGTACTGCCTAATCATCTGTTTTAAATTTATATATCTAATTTTCAATTAGATATATAAATAATTAAATATATTCTATTAAATCTATAGATATTATAGTTTAAATATGTATGTTTGCATCAACAATCGTTCTTTATACGTACTTATCCAGAAAGACTGAGGGAAAGGCCCTTTGAAGTCTTAGCAACCTGTGTTAGTAGGAAGTACTTAGTGGTAAGTCAAAAGTCTGAAATTTAATTTCTTACTTGAGACTTTGGACTTAAGACTTCAGACTAAATAAAAAGGTGCTAACTCCTGCTCCGTTTACGCGGAGAAAGATAAATTCCCAACCCTCCGGTCTCCCGATAAGTGATTAAATAGTTTTTTTAAAGTCGCGTGACCGAGAGGATAGGTGGGAGTCTGCAAAACCCCTTACGGCAGTTCGAATCTGCCCGCGACGTCTTTTTTTCACTAGTCATTGAGGGCTTTTACTTTGGCCACGCCTTTGTTGGAGTTATCTCCACAGGTGTTCGGAAGACACTAAAAGAGCCGTTGTCATTCTGAACGATAGTGAAGAATCTTCTCCAACATGCATAAACGCGTGCTTTTCCAACGCAGA
>OLKV01000127.1_pt1 | contig 16031 bp, 9 predicted proteins | sample 1604391 | NCBI WGS metagenome assembly OLKV01 (sample SAMEA104055711, study PRJEB20765) | soil metagenome | isolation source: soil | reverse complement strand
CCCGCCGATGTAAGTGATGCCGTCCGCAGGGGTGTTGACTATGTGCTATCAAGCAATAAATCATACATCCTTGATATGCGCACCGCACAGGATACGCCGCCACCGCCGCCCAACACACAGGCGTTTCATGATTTAATGTACAAACGTTATGTGGATCAACCGCCGCTTGATTTCTTCCACCAACATCAGGTAAGTGCCCGTTTATTTACCGAAGGCGATAAAGAAATTCCTGTTAACATACCATCGATATTTTAATTAAACCTAAACCAAGGGAATGCTCCACCCATTAAACGGGGCCATTATTATGAAAGATGAAACCATTGACATTGCCATTGTTGGCGGAGGCGTTTCGGGCGTTTACAGCGCCTGGAAGCTTCAACAAAAGTATCCGCGCAAAAAAATTGTTGTATTTGAAGGCTGGGACCACATCGGTGGCCGGCTACTTTCGGTTGTTCCGCCAAACATACCCAATATGGTGGCCGAGCTGGGCGGCATGCGCATACTGCAAAATGCACAACCGTTAATAGTTGCGCTGATTGATGAATTAAACAAACAACTGCCCGAAGCAGAACAAATAACAACCTATAAATTCCCAGTAGACGAAGATCAAAACATTGCTTATCTGCGCGGCGTATATCTAAGGCTTTCGGATTTCACACAGGAACCTGCCAAGGTGCCTTATAACTTGTCGTTTTTAGAAAAAGGCGGAACTCCCGGCGGAATAATTGTAAACGCTATTGAACAAATTGTACCGGGAATAACCAACCCAAAACTTACCGAACAGCAACGTAAGCAAATGGCTCGTGATGCAAGCTTTGCAGGTGAACCGCTTTATAAACAAGGTTTTTGGAATGTTTTATACCGCGTAATAAGCGGCGAAGCTTATCAGTTCGGCATTGATGCCGGTGGCTACAACTCCACCCTATCCAACTGGAACGCCGCCGATGCTATACCATGGTTTTTAACCGATTTTGGCATAGTACCCGACTATCGCGGTTTTAAAAAGGGGTTTCAGCAGGTACCAAAAACACTGGCCGATTTCTTTACTAAATTAGGCGGTGAGATAAGGCTGAACACTAAGCTAAATGGATTTGAGGTAGTGGATGGTAAATTCCATCTCTCATTTAGCGGCCAAATGGTAAGGGCCGATTCGCTGATATTGGCTATGCCCCGCCGTTCACTTGATCTGTTGGCGCCTACAAGTCCGGCATTGCAGCAAATTGAATCGTTAACCAGTAGCGTTACGCCACGCCCGCTTTTCAAATTATTTACCACTTACACCAATCCATGGTGGCTGGCTGCAGGTTATACCGATTCAAGTGTTAAACCACCGGTTTTTGTACCGGTTGAAGCCGGCCGCAGCGTAACCGATTTACCGGTAAGGCAAACCTATTACTGGCCGTTAAATACCGGCAAACCCGCCACAAAAGGCGAAGCAATGCTTTTAGCCAGTTATGACGATGGCAACAACATCGGTTTTTGGGATGGCCTGCGCCCTCAGCGTTCCAAGGCGTGGAAAGCAGGTCATGTATCCCCAAAAATTGAAAATCCATTTTTAGGCGATGCTGCCGAAGATAAAAACGATTTAGACTGGTACCAATACCAGGCACCTATCCCTATGGTTACCGAAGTGGCCCGCCAATTACAGCTAATGCACGGTCTTAGCCACACGCCAATTGTTAAAAATGCTTCCTTCCGTGATTGGGGCGAAGATCCATTTGGCGGTGGATGGAACAGCTGGAACATTGGCGTAAAAAGCTGGGAAGTGAAACAAGCAATAACCAATCCCATTAAAGACCTGAAACTTTACATTTGTGGCGAAGCCTATTCTGATGCCCAGGGCTGGGTTGAAGGCGCGCTGGAAACCGCTGATATAATGCTGGGTAAATTTGTTGGATGATAAGTTAAAACGGGTATTATGCTGAGCCTCGTAGAAGCACGTGGGCGAAGGCATTTACGCGCGTCCTTCACAAGCTAACCATGACAAGTTTTTGTGAATGTGCGTTTGAATAAATAAAATAAGGGATTACCCCGTAGGGGTAAAAGGTCGGTAGAAAAAAAAGTCAAAAATAACAGCGTGCCATCGGTACGCAACCTGTACGTAGGCATGTAGCGTACCGATGGCACGCCAAACCATTTTGCATTGATGTTTTCTACCGACCTTTTGCGCCGATGGCGCATCTTTTGTCATTTCACCTTCAGAGTCCAGCTGATTTTTTAACTCAGGTGACGCCCTCTGTTTTACTTTAACAACAAGGACAGATAAACGGATAATTACTATTATCAATTATCGGCTTAATGCCAAAAAAGTCATTTAATACCGATTCGGCTGTGCAGAACGCGCCTTCAACCCAGGCCTGATCGTTTGAGTAAGCCTCGCCCACTATAAAAATATTGGCATCTGCTCCGGGGATCAGTTGTGATGGCTTGCGGATTTTCTGCTGCACATCGCAAACATCATAATGTGCCGCATAAGCATGGTACCCGGCATTAAACGGCGGCAACGACCAATCCATATACCTTGTTTCCAATGGTTCGGGTACAAAGCTATAGTCAGACATCGGGCCGAAATGCAAAGCGGCCAATTGTTGCCTCAGCATTTTCACCATCACTTCAGGCGCTTTGCGCGGACCAATAAGTGGTTGATAATTATCTGCAAAGGGCACTTTTTCTACCGAGTCAACGCTATATTCCAATTCTTCCCAAAAGCTGGTAAACTGCTCGTCATCATAGCTGGCCAGTATACCGTATACTTTGTCGCCGCTTTGGTTAAGGGCATTATCACCAAAGTAAACAACCTGGCGTATGGGCATATCCGTTATGCTCGGCCCAATGGTATTGCGCTCGGCAGCGGTAAGTAATTGTTGCTCCTGTACTACTGTTAATCGTTCCTGAATGCTCAGCTCAACCGTTTTTATAAAATCACCAGCGGTGGCATAAGGGGTTTCAATAATTGTTTGATCGTTGCCCATCTGCTTAAGGTACTTCGACGGAAAGCCCTCTGCGCCTAAAGTTTTTAATACGCCGGTTGTAACTTCATAACTGGTAATAGGTGCAGGATAAGGCGGCGGGTTAGTAGCACCGGCTGTCCACCACGGTTCACTAAAAAACATACCCACTTTGTACGATGGCTGTAAAATAGCCGATTCCATGTATAATTGAACCTTAAAATGATTCAGCACATCCAAACCCTCGTGATTTTGATAGCGTGTAGCCTGCGCCACCAAATCAAGTGCATTACGTGGCATAGCCAGCCAGGCGGCATCGGTAGTTTTTGAGGCCGATGGTTTGTTTGGATTTTCGCGGGTAGCTAAAGTATAGTGGATAACCTTATTAATCTCCAAAATAGAATGCAGGCGGGTATTCGGCCGATATTCAAAATTAACACCTTTCTCTTTCGCCAGCTTCACTATGGCATCAAACAAAGCATTAAACATGCTTGAGTAGCCTTTGGTTAATGTTTTATACTCTGTACCGGGTGTAAACTCATTGTTTGATTGGAATGCCACAGCGGCATTCCAGTTAATCACATTTGAAGTATAACCATTACCGTCAGAAGTATAACCATATCCCTCTGAGCCTAACTGATCAAACATCAGGTTCCAGTAACCTATATTTTTGAGCAGGTCGCCTTTTTTAAATACTGACGCATCGCCCGTGTCGGCAGTGATCTTCCCATTCTGATAAAATTCGCACCACTGAGCGCGGGTTTGCGGACCGGTGGTAGCGGTAACGGCTAAACTTTCAACTATATTAAAGCCATTATCCGGCGAATCTGTAGCTCCATAGTTTTTAACGTTATAAGGTGCCGGATTGGTGGAGTTAATAGCATTGAGGTACATATTTTTTGTACGCAGATAAAACAGCGGGTTAGTCGACTCATTAAACGGCACTGAATACTGATCCAGATCCAGATCTTTAATAACTGTAGTTACCAAACGATGTCCCTGGCTCATCGCATCAGGACAGCCATCCCAGTCCGAGTAGCGCATGCCCCCAAGCTCCAGGTACGAATTTGATTTATCATTCTTATAATGCCAGGTACAAACGCGCGCACCTGCAGCCCGGGTACCGGGCTCCTCTTTCGAAAAATCGTACTGCCCCCAGTCATACAACTCAAGTACATCACCGGATACCAATTGTTTGGCTTTGCCTTCAGCGTTATCAGTTTCGCCATTAAGCAGCCTCCATGCGGTATAGAGCCCCGAGGCCCCGGCACCGAATATGGAATAAGTTTTCGTTTTCATATCGTTTTAAGGTTTTGTTTTAGGTTGTGTTGAAGAATCAAGATGCAGGAACCGCAAAAAAGAGCCAAGAAAAAAAGCAAAAAATCCATTGCATGATACTTTACCGAAATATCAAATTGAAATATTTTCTTTCTATCATATTTTTTCATTGAGATTGTTTTTTCGTCTTGAATCTTGGTTCTTGGTTCTTGACTCCCTACTATGAACTATGAACTATGAACTATGAACTATGAACTATGAACTATGAACTATGAACTCCCACCGCTCTATTCCAATCCGAGTCGCCGCATTTGTCCCGGCAGATCCTTTTCGGGGATCACTACCTGCACCAGAGCCGGTTTATTGGTTATGGTTTGTAGTTTACTAAACACAGCATTTAATTCATGTACATTGGTAACGGTAAACCCTTCGGCACCGTAAGATTTTGCTAACGCGATATAATCCCACTTGGGCAAAATATCAAACGCATCAAACTTGTGCTGCGGACCGGGTTCGAACGAGGTGATATCTACATAAACCTGTTCAATGGCGTATACCCCGTTGCTTATTACAAATATTACCGCATTAAGGTTATTACGCGCCAGTGTTGAGAGCGACTGGCAAACCATCATAAACCCGCCATCGCCGGCTACCGTCCAGGCACGTTTACCACTGCCCAATTGTGCGCCGGATAGGGTACCGGTTTCAAACCCGATACATTGCCATGCCGCCGACGAAATAAAGCTATTTTGCGATAGACCATAGGCATTAGTGGCCACATACATGGCCGAACTTACTCCATAAGTCATTACCATACTATCGAGCAGGTTGTTATCCGTTAAAAACTTCATCCAATGCTGAAAGAAACGGTTGTAGGTAATCACATCCGGCCGGTCGTTCCAGTGCGGATCCGAGTTGGATAGCCAGGGTTCGGGATATTTTGGCTGCGGTGGCGCAACAGTCGAAAGCGGATAACCTTGCGTACTTTTAAAACGCAGCAGCAGGGCTTCCATAAAATCTTTCATGGTTACATTTTCATAAATAAAGTATCCGGCCCGTACATGCTCAGTAGTGGCCAATACCATATCGGCATATTTACTTTCAATAAATACCAGGTAATCGTCGGTAATTATAGTTCCCAGGGTGATAAAACAATCCGCTTGTGTTACCAGCTCCCGCACGTGTTTAATAGAAGCAGCATCAGAATAGGTGCCGATAAATTTATCGCCTTTTTCATCAAGCACTGTTTTACCCAAACTGGTGGTAGTATACAAAAATCCGCTTGCATCAATAATTTGCTGTAGCAGATCAGATAAGCCATGTCGAAGCACCTCAACCCCTGCAAATATCATTGGACTTTTTGCCGCAATAATTTGCGACCATGCCTGCGTTACAGCATTTTCGAGCGCCAAAGGATCACTTGTTAACACTAAAGGCTTCAGTGGTCTTTCTGATGGCGGCTGGCTAGGTTCGGCCCATACTTCTTTATAACAAGCAATATAAACCGGGCGCTTGTACGTAATTGCCGCTATCAACAAATTATCTATTTTTTCGGCAGCACCAACCGAAGTGCTCAAAATTTCGGCCGCTACGGTAACGTGTTCATAAATTTCTTTATCGGCACTAAAATTACCGGTTGAGTGATGAAAAAGCACATCGTACATTTTGGTGATCTGTCGCGCATCAGCTCCCGGCGTGGCGCTGATAACCACTACAGGGCTACGTTCTACATAAGCACCTGCAATTGCGTTAAGTGCACTAAAAGTACTCACGCCATATTGTAACGATATGGCACCCAGTCCTCGGGTGCGTCCATAGGCATCGGCAGCGTAACCCGCATCAAGTTCGTTTATTGCGGCAATGGCGCTTACACCATCAAAATACTCCAGCGTTTGCGTAAAATGCTTTACATAATCGCCCGGAATTTGAAATACATCTGTTACGTTAAGTTGTTTAAGCCTCGTTAAAAGATAATCGGCTACGGTAAAAGGAGTGCTTTGCATTTTTAATTGGTTTAGGCTAATAACACAAATCGGGCTAACCAAAAAAGCACAGGCTGCTTTAGTAGTTAAATCTTATCTAAAGGTAGATATTATTGACATAAGGACAATAAATTATTCAATAAGAAATTAAAAAATAAGCCTCAATGGGTCGGCCGGTAGGCCATTGGATTTACTATCAAATAAAATAGTGCTGTATACCTATTTTATATATTTAATAAGTAGAAACTCAATTGTTTTAGGGACAGAAATTTTATAAAAAAGGTGCCCCGTATCTCACCCCGGAGCACCAAAAACTGTTATCAAATAAGATAACATCAACTAAATCCGGATCCATCTCACGTGATCCTTTCCATAAGCGCCTGGCGGCACCTAAAGTTCTTTAAATAACTTGCAGGCTATTTAATTCAATATTTTTTTATCATTAATAAAGGCCATTATCTTTTTTGTCTCTTCGGGATAGATGCCGATATGGTGCGTGCGTACCAGATAAGGGACCTGTTTTTGACCATTTGTGGCCGCCACAGAAATAACATTTGATGGCTTTAATGGCATGTGGCAATCAATACAATTATTTTTAATTAACGTGCCTAATTGCGGTGCCATTTTGCAGAAATTATGGTTAGCCTCGTTATGGCATTTCATACACCTTTGCGAGTAAATGGCCATGTTAGTACTTTCATTAACATGCGTGTTATGGCAGGTACTGCAATCCATATTACTCATCAAAAAGCATTTGCTGGTTGCCAGCAAGCCATTCTGATTACCGTGCACATCAAGCGTTGCCGGGTTTGGGTTTTGCTTTAAAAAATTGGGCTCCCTGAATTTGGAAAGAGTATCGCCCATTTTAAACACAAAGGCTGATACCTGGAACGCATCTTTATTACTCGAATGGCATACCGCGCAGGCATCCAATTTTTGTGCCCTTGTTAACGATGAAAACTTAGTTATATATTTTGCTTCCTTAACCTCAGGATATTCTGTATGGAAGTTTACGTGGTTGGCAGCAGGCCCGTGGCAACGTTCACAATCAATACCGTAAATAAGTGATTTCTGATCAAGTTCAACAACTCTTTTTTGCATGTTTACTTCTTGCTGCGGTACATCTTTAATGTACGAGCTATGGCATTCAAAGCATCTGCGTAAAATAGGTCTGCTGAAATCAGCTTGATTACCGGCGTAACCGGGGCTATTTGTCCAGCCATGCAATCCATCAAAATACGATAATGGCAATTCAAATAACTGATCGCCTCTCCATGATAGGTAGGTTTCGGCTTTAACACCGCCAAAAGTAATGTCAAAACGATGTGCTTCTACTTGTTTACCTTTTAAATACGCTACCTGGTATAAACCGTCGGCGCGTTTTTCCATCACTACCTTTAAACTATCGTTAAATTCAAAAACATTTTTGCCCGGTAAAAAGCTGCCATGAATGCTGTTAACATCCGCGGGCCTCGAGCTTTGGAAATGAGCGGTATGAACATAAGAACTATAAACATCCTTATGGCATTTTATGCATTTCTCTGATCCTGCATAAACCTCGTCCCTTGAGTCCGTTTTTGTTTTATTAAAGCATTGCGTTAATAAAGTACTTAACGGAATCAAAAGAAAGATTAACAGAAAAATATTTTTAGTTTTCATTACCGCTCATTTACCCCACTTACCACTTATAAGTAGCAACAGCACCCGCATCTAACGTGGTGCTAACTATTTTTGAATTAAATTTAATATTAAATGTTTGTGCATTAGCCGCTGTATTTAGCACAATAAGCACTTTTGAACCATCTGTATTTTTAAAAGCAACATTTGGCAAAGTTGTTTCATTGTCTGATGCTATACGCACCGCACCCGGCCTTACAAATTTTGATGCATGGGCAATAATATAATAAGACACATTACGCGATATAAACGACCCAATTGTAATTGCTCCCTGGCAGGTTGAACAACCACCGTTAGTATGCGGCCCGAAATTTGGATCGGATGCCAGATTCCATTCAATTACGTTGCGGCACCAGTTACGTGTTGCCCCAATAATGATGTTATTGATATGCCATGAAAGGTCGCCGCTAAAGGTGCCCGTTGAAGCGGTGTATATTTCGGTAAAGTATAAGTTCTTATTTGGATAGGCATTATGTACAGGTGTTAAAGCGCTGATATCGCCCGCATAAAGGTGAAAAGCCGAGCCATCCACATAAGGATAAGCAGCCTGATCGGCAAGTATGTCCATTGGATAGTCTGTTCTATCGGCATTGTGATCATATACAACAATTTTTGTTGTTAAACCTGCTGTTTTAAATGCCGGACCAAGGTTGTTTTTCACAAAATTATCCTGCTCATTGGGCTGCATAACCATGCTCGGGTTATTGTTTGCATTAAGCGGTTCATTTTGCGGGGTAATAGCATTAATGGTAATACCCTGTTGTTGCATAGCCTGTATATATTTTACAAAATACTGGGCATATACATCATAATAATTGGTATTAAGACTGCCCTGGCTAAAACTGTTGTTGGTTTTCATCCAGGTTGGGGCAGTCCACGGCGCTGCAATAATTTGTATGGATGGATTAATAGCCAGTATTTTTTTCAATACCGGTATCAGGTCAGTTTTTTCTACGTCAATGCTAAAGTTTTGCAGGTTAACATCTCCGGTTGATTCATCATAAGTAAAATCAGTGGCGCTTAAATCAGATGCGCCTATACTTATTCTCAGATAACTTATACCGATGCTGGTGCTGTCGGTAGCAAAAAGCTCTCTTAATAAAGCATCCTGTTGGCTCGAAGGCAATGCATTAATTAACGATGCACTTCCACCGGTTAATGCAAAGCCAAAACCATCAATTGATTGGTATTGAGTAGTGGTATCAACGTTAATAGTAGTATTTGTATTGGTGGTACTGCCAAACAATAAACTTAAGTTTTGTTTTTGCAGTAATGATTGCCTGTCGGGCGTGGTTAGCCACATGCTCACATCTGTTTTAACAGGCGTTACCGGCGCAACCGGATTAACCGGCAAAACATTGCCCGAAGTTTTTTTACTGCAACTAAATGACGCAGCTAAAAAAAGGCAAAGTAAAGGGCCAACTATTACAAATAGTTTCATTTTTCTTTTCATGACGATAAATTAAATGCAGATGTGAAAAACTGAACAATTGAAACAATAAATTGCAGGAATAAATCCTGCAATTTATTGTAGATAACTCCAATTAATTAATAATTAGGGTTTTGTTTTAGTTTAGACAAGCCGGTTGTCTCATTTAGTGGGATTGGTAAAATTTCATTAGTACCTGCTTTAAAGCCTTTAAAAGCCAATACAGTAGGAGCTTGTCCCCATCTAACCAAATCAAACCAACGATGGCCTTCGGTAGCCAGTTCTAAACGGCGCTCGTTATAAATATTATCAAGCGTAGCCGGTACCGATGGTAGTTTTACCCTTGCACGCACAGCATCTAAAAGAGCTTGTGCACGAGCAGTGTTTGTACCTGCATTTACCAATGCTTCAGCTTCCATCAGGTAAGTATCAGCCACACGGATCTCAATGTAATCATTAGGCCAGTTTAAATCTACAGTACCTGTAGTTACCACATTTTTCATTATAGGGGCATATTTTTGTATAAAATAGCCAGTATTCTGATAGCTTGGAGAATAACTTGTACCTGTAGCTTTTGTTAAGCTGTCAATATTAGCAATGGTGTAAGGATACCTTGGGTCGCCCTTCATAGCGGTAGCCAACTGTGTACTTACCGGGTTAAAGCCATAACCACCACTGTAATAAATAGGACCTGTAAAGCTACGCGGGCCAACCATTTGAACATAGATATTTGATTTAAACTGATCCCAGTTACTCCAGGTATAGTTTTGAGTACCTGAGTGTACCAATTCAAAAATAGATTCACTGTTGAACTTATTTTTAGGGCTAAATATATCACCATAGTTAGGTAATAGCTTATAGCCATAAGTACTTGTACCACCAGGTGTTCCGTTTACATCAGCAAAAATCGCGGCAGCTTGCGCCCATTTCTTTTCGTACAAATAAACTTTACCTAATAATGCTTTAGCGGCGCCTTGTGTTACACGTCCGTCTTCGGCAGGCGCAACGCTTACAGGTAAATCATTAATTGCAGTATTTAAATCTGCTTCAACCTGCGCGTACACAGCACCAGGAGTTGCCTGTGTTACGGTATAAACCTGCTCTGTTGTTAACGGCGTTAATATTAATGGCACATTTTTAAATAACCTAACCAGATCAAAGTAATAGTGTGCACGTAAAAAGCTTGCTTCGCCAGTATATCTTTTTATAAGATCGGCACTCAAGCCCGGAACGGTTGGCAACACTTGCAACAATACATCGGCACGGTTAACACCTTGAAAATTTATACCCCAAAACTGATCTTGAGGACCAACTGCAGGGGTAAGTGTATAGTTATTAAACACCTGCCATTGGTTAACATCTGACGAGCTACCACCACCGGCAACACAATCGTCAGAACCTGCATTTAACGCACCAAGCGGATCAGAATAAGTGTTATCAATACCACCGGTTTCTGTAACCAGGGGATCATAAGCTGCAACAACTGCAGTTAGGGCCTGAGCCGGATTTGAATAATAATTTGATTGCAAAAACTCACCTTTGGGTTGCAATTCAAGGAACGATTTTTTACATGAAGCAACAACACCTGCCATTCCTAAGAAGGAAATTGCCGCGTACTTTAAATATTTTCTGTTCATTTTGTTTAAATCTTAAAATTTTACAATGTGATATCAAGTCCTGCCATAAATGTGCGTGCCTGAGGATAGATACCCATATCAACACCATATTGATTATTATTACCGATGCCAACTTCAGGATCGTAACCTTTGTAGCCTGTTATAGTTGCTAAGTTGTTACTGCTGATAAACACCCTAATTCTTTGTACATCTGCCTTTTTAACCCAGGTACTTGGTATGGTGTAGCCTATTTGCAAGGTCTTGATGCGGAAATAAGCACCATTTTGTAAATAAAAATTAGATGGATTAGTAAAATCACCACTGTGATCAGGATCACTTGCGGTTAAAGCCGGGTAATTACTGTTTGGATTCTGTGGAGTCCACGCTTGTAATGCAGCAACCGGATAGTTGGCTGTTGGGATATCCAAACGACGGTACGCCTGGAAAATTTTGTTGCCCCAAACACCTTGTCCAAATAATTTGATATCAAATTGATGATAGCTTGCATTGAAGTTAACACCGTAAGTAAAAGTTGGCAGTGGGTTGCCTAAGAAGGTACGGTCATTGGCATCAATTTTACCGTCCCCGTTTACATCAGCCCATTTAAAATCACCAGGTTTTGCATTTGGTTGAATTAAACCACCGGTTTTGTTGGTATAAGCATTAATTTCTGCTTGCGAATGGAATACACCCAATTCCTGGAAGCCATAAAATTCACCGTAAGGTTGACCTGGGGATACACGGCCAATTTCGTAGCTGTTATCGCCTTGTAGTGAACCTGTTTTTTGAAATGGTATCTGAGCACCTAACGAAGTAACTTCATTATGATTGTAAGAGATATTACCGCCAACATTATAACGAAAATCGCCAACATGGTTGTTATAAGACAAATCTAACTCAACGCCTTTGTTTTCCATATTGCCAATATTGCCCGACGGAGGGTTAGGGAAACCGGCATAAGCGGGAAGCTGGATAGTTTCAAGCATACCTTGCGTTAGCTTTTTATAAACGTCAAAGGTAACTGTCAAATTATTCAACAGGGTTGCGTCAAAACCAATATCAGTGGTTTTGGTCTCTTCCCATTTTAAATTAGGATTACCTGGAGCATTGGGGCTATAGCCAATATTTAATATTTCATTATTACCAAATACATAGTTATGACCGCTACCAATGGTTGATTCGTATTGGAATGGATCTAACGACATTTCATTACCTACAATACCATAAGAACCACGCAGTTTAAAGAAATTGATAATTGAGTTATTGGCCATAAAATCCTCTTTGCTCAAAACATATCCAAGTTCGGCCGAAGGGAAGGTACCGTATATATTATCGCTACCAAATTTTGATGATCCATCGTGACGAACAATACCTGTGAACAAATATTTGCCATCATAATCATAGGTTAACCTCGCAAAAGTTGATGCCAACGTATATGGTTGACTATCGCTGCCATTTGCAATTCTGTTAGCAGGTGCCAAAGTAAAGTTTGTTGAAGCCTGGTCAAAAGTATTAACCGGCTCACCAATAAATGATCCGCCCAAAACGGTTCCGCTTTCTTCCTGCATACTCTGACCAATTAACGCCGAGAAGTTATGCTTCCCGAACGAACGGGTATAGGTTGCTGTGTTATCAAGATTCCAGGTAAAATTCCTGTCATTTTCTTCGTATTGGGTAGTATTCGAAAGATTGCCTGTACTTGAGTTCAGATAATAAAGCGGAGTAAAGGATTCATTCCCGTAATAAGCTTGTTTAGCGCTTATTTGCGACCTGATTTTCAGCCCTTTTATAGGTGCAATTTCAACAAATGCATTGCCTAAAAGGTTGGTTGAGTAATTGTAGTTACCCAATCGTGTTTGCATATAAGCCAATGGGTTGGTTATTTCCTGTCCAACATAAGGCGATATACCATATAGTTGTCCCTGAGCGTTTCTAACCGCGTATTGTTGGTTATAATCGCCCGGGTTAGGAGAGCCTGCCGGATTGGTTTGGATAACCGGAGTAATAGGATCAAGGTTTAAAGCCGAGCTAAGAGGGCCACCAAATACACTATTATCATTTAAAGCATTTTGGCTGTGGGTATAGGTATAAGTAAAGTTTTCACCTAAAGTAAGCCATTTTTTAGCCTTATAACTAACGTTACTTGTAAAAGTAAATTTTTTATAGTTTGATATAGAAGGATCAACTACACCTTGCTGATCAAGATAACCAAATGAAGTATAATAGTTAACATCATCATTAGCACCGCTGATACTCAAATTATGATTTTGGATCATAGCGTTACTAAAAATTTCGTTTTGCCAGTTAGTTCCGGTTCCATAAGATGCTGGATTTGTAAAAACAGGCACATAAGGTACACCTTTGTCGGTAGCATCATTTGCTGCCGCCTGATTCCTCAAAGTAGCATATTGCTCAGCATTGGTTAACTGTGGCTTGCTAATAGGATTTTGATAACCTATATAACCATTATAGTTAACTTTAGCAGCACCTTTTTTACCTTTCTTGGTGGTAATTAAAATTACACCATTTGATGCACGTGAACCATAAATTGCAGCAGAAGCGTCTTTTAAAACGTCCATGCTTTCAACATCGTTTGGATTGATAAGGTCAATTCCGCCATTGTCAACCACAACTCCGTCAATTACATATAAGGGATCACTTTTGTTAATTGAAGTAATACCTCTAATTCTTATTGCAGGTGATGAACCTGGAGCGCCAGAACTTTGTACAACATTCACACCAGAAGTTCTGCCTTGTAAAGCGTCATCAATACGTGTAACTTGTTGATCCTGAACATCACTTGCGCCCACGTGGCTAATGGCGCCTGTAACAAGCGCTTTCTTTTGGGTACCGTAACCTACTACTATAACCTCGTTTAACCCTTTGACTGCTTCAACAAGTGTTATGGTAAGATTAGTTTGATCACCTACAGTTACTTCTTTTGCTGTATAACCAATGTATTTAACAACTAAAACTGACTGTGTGCCGGCTACATTAAGCTTAAACATGCCGTTTATATCTGTAGTGATGCCGTTAGTAGTACCTTTTTCCTGAACTGAAGCACCGATAATTGGCAAACCAGTTTCGTCTGTTACTTTACCAACAATAGGTATACCAGCTACCGCTTTAATAGTATTTGTTGCTTTAGTTGCACCTCCATCAATGGTAACGGTAATTTCGTTAGCTGAAGTTTTTCCAAGCACAATTCTGTCTTTTAAAACTTCATAATCAATACCATTGTTTTTAAACACCTGGTCAAGTACTGCCTTAAGCGGTTGACTTTTAAAATCTACAGTTACTTTTTTCGAAACGTCGATTGAGTTTTCGCTGTAAATAAATTTAACATCATTATTTTTTTGCAAATAGTTTAATACATCAAGCAAAGTGGTATTGCTTAGTGACATATTTACTGTTTTGTCAAGAATCCCCTGAGCCTTCAATGGGCTCGAATAAGCAAACCCGCTCAACAGCGCTGCTATCAGGATTTGGCTAAATGTAATCTTCATGATTTTATACCAAAGAATAGGCTTTCGTATACCAAAATTCATATATTTGTTATGTTTCTATGTTAAAAATGAGACAATAAAAGCCCTAACACCCTAATGGGTGTTCTTCGTGCGGGGCTAACTTTAGGCTTAGGAGTGCTCGTAACACTTCTAAGCTATTTTTTTTCGCAGGTGCTTCTGCACCACTTTACGGGAATTTATTCAGGTTTGTAATTTCTTTTGCATAGTTGATTCTTTATGTTTAATTAATTGGTTTATTCAAGATCAATACTGTCGCTCTTTATCTCGTAATTCACATTAAGCGATTTCTTTAAAGCTTCAAGCACGTCGGGCAGGTTAAAGCCTGTTAAATCGGCATTTAAAATATACCGGTTTAACTTAGCGGTGGTAACCTTAATATGTACATGATAGGTTGAATCAAGCACCGGGATAATTTCCCTCAATGGCTTGTTATCAAACGATAAGTTTACACGCTTGTATATTTGCAGGGCGTGCTCTTCAACCGCCGGAGTCTCCGGCTTTAAAATATGCTCATCCAGTAAATAAATTACTTTTTGATGCGGGTAGATCATTACCTCGCCTTTTTCAAGTTTCAGGGTTGATTCGTTAACATTAGCAGCGGTTTTTATACTTACAGAAACCTTCCCGGTAAGTACAGATACTTCGGCCGAATTACTTTGTTCATCATCGTTCACCAAAAAACTGGTTCCCCAAACTTTGGTAATAATTGAGCGGCTGCTGATAATAAATGGGCGTTGAGGATTTTTGGTCACTTCAAAAAAACATTCGCCTGATATGCTTACGTTTCTTGACAGTGCGGCAAAAGCCTTTGGATAGGTTAGCTGCGAATGCGGGTTTAACCATACCGCGCTTTTATCGGGAAGGATGGCTTTATAAATTTGACCCGAATTATTGGTAATAGATACCATTTGTTGGTTGGCTGGGTCGGCTCCTATTGTTGCATTAATTTGATTACGCTGATATAAAGCCATCACGGTAACAAATAAAGCCACTGCGGCTGCACCTGCTATAGCATACCAATTCCGCGAAAAAATACTGCTTAATTTTTTAACCGGTTCTTCGGATAACTCGCCGGTTATATTTATCCTGTTCAGGATATGATTGTAGATACGTTCTTCTAAGTCCTTTTCTTCGGCAACGCTTATATCAGAAACATGATCATGCTCATCGTCAAAAGACTGATACCATTTTTTTACAAACGATACCTCAGCTTCTGTGCATTCTCCATTAATATACTTTTCCAGTAATTCAACGGGTATAAGTTTCTTCATGAAAAGGAAATAATTTTTGGTTTATAATATACTCGACGTATAATTTAACCCTATCCCCTACGTGGTAGTAAAATAAATTTAAGAAATCATGTAAGTGACTGGATTGTAGAGGGGAAAATTGCGAAAAAAATCAGATTAAACCCGCATCTTTCAAATGCCGGACTACTAAATTAGCATCAGCTGTATCATATTCGCTCTTCAAATAAATTTCTGCGAGGTACACTATGTATCGTCCTAAAATAAGTTTACAGGTTAATTGATAAATCCTGATATACGTTTACATTATTTATTAGTCCTAAAATA
>OLKV01000143.1_pt1 | contig 16058 bp, 13 predicted proteins | sample 1604391 | NCBI WGS metagenome assembly OLKV01 (sample SAMEA104055711, study PRJEB20765) | soil metagenome | isolation source: soil | reverse complement strand
TATGATGGCAGCTTTATGGTGGGGTTCAACTAAAGGTAAATTTGATTTAGGCTTTACCGTTAACGGTTTCCTTGCAGGTTTAGTGGCTATTACTTGCCCTTGTTACTGGGTTAGCCCGCTTGGCGCTACTTTATTAGGTGGTGTTGCAGGTTTCGTAGTATTTGGCGGTGTTAAATTGCTTGAGTATCTACGTATTGACGATCCGATTGGTGCTGTTCCGGTTCACGGTTTTGCAGGTATCTGGGGTACGCTTTCATTAGGTTTATTTGCATCAGGCGAATACGGTATTACCGGTCCTTACGGAGCAGATAACAGTGCACCTAACCTTGTTAAAGGTTTATTTTATGGTGGCGATGCCAGCATATTAAAAGCACAGGCTATAGGAACTTTCTCTATCGCGATAGCGGTATTTGTGGTAACCTATATCATGATGAAATTGATCATGTTATTACCTCATCCATGGAAACTGCGTGTTGAAGGCGAAGGCGAAACAGGTCCGGGTGGTTTAGATATGTTTGACCACGGAGCAAGCGCTTACGATTATGATGACGGCGACGTTAGCCTGAGTGGCCTTTTTGAAAAAGGTACCAAAGTTACTGCATAAGCGCAGATAACTTAAAATATGATCCTTGTACGGTTGGTAAACCGAAGTTCGATTTACTACAAACACGTGCCAACCGTACAAGGATTTTCTACAAATTATTAATAAAATTTTTAAAAGAAAAACTGCTGAATTAAACCATCATTTAATTCAGGTGGGGATAATTTATGTTTTAACTTTTACAATCAATCAACCAATAAACAACTATTAATTTCCTTATCAAACAATTACTTGTCATGAAAAAAAGACTTTTACTCCTAAGTTTTACTGCTGCTACTTTTTTAGCTCTTAACGCCCATGCAAGCGTTATAATGCCGGCCGATACCGGTAAAACAGCTGCAGCAGCTCCGGCAGCACCAGCGCCGACTCCCGCACCTGATGCCCCTTTGGTGTTTTCAGGTTCGGTAGATACCTATTATAAATATGATTTTTCAGGTCATCCAAATATTCCTACAAGCTTTGCCGGTGATCAAAATTCAATTTCTATAGGTATGATCGATCTGGGCTTGAAAAAAACAGTTGGTAATGCATCATTTGTTGGTGAGTTATCATTTGGCCCACGTAGCGATCAGTCTATCCCTACGGCAGGTTATCACATTCAAAACTTATATGTAAACTATAACGTTACTGCTAAATTTAGTTTAGCAATGGGTTATATGTCAACATTTGTAGGCTACGAAGTGATATCACCTGCGGCTAACTTTAACTATTCAACTTCTTATTTATTTACAAACGGCCCGTTCCAGAATGCAGGCTTTAAAGCTACTTATGCTTTTTCAGACAAAGTAAGCTTAATGGCAGGTGTATTTAACGATAAATGGAATACTTACACCGCAAGCAAGGTTAATACATTTGGTGCTCAGTTAACAGTAACTCCTGTTAAAAACTGGACAGCTTACATCAACCTTGTTACTGGCCCGTCAAACGGAACCGAAGTTGATTTAACTACGGCTTATCAAATAACTGATGCCTTTAAATTAGGTTTAAATGTTGCTGATTTCTCAGCTTCAAACGGATACACAGGCGGTTTTGCAGGTGTGGCTTTATATCCTCAGTTAGCAGTATCTAAAGTAGTTACTTTAGGTTTAAGAGGTGAGTACTTTAAAGATAAGACAGGTACTTATGGTGCATCTCCTTTGATTGGTGGCGCAGGTGGTGTATTAGGTCCACTTCCGGGTGATGATGTAACCGGTATTACGTTCACCATGAATATTAAAGCTGGTCCATTGACCATTATTCCTGAGTTTAGGTTAGACAGCACATCAAAAGATGTTGACGGATTTACCGACAGCAATCTTGCTCCTACAAAAACAGCAGCACAGGTTTTACTTGCAGCGGTTTACGCTTTCTAAATCTTAATAACAATTTTATTTAAAAGCCGTACTGATTTTATCAGTGCGGCTTTTATCTTTATAGCATGAAAACACTACTATTTACAATTATCTGCCTTTCGTTAGTAAAAATTTCATCGGCCCAAAGCGACTTGCTATCTTTTGATGAGCACAATAAATATATTTATTACCAGGTGGTTGATATACCAGGAGTGCCCGTAGATAGTCTGCACGCGCGGGGGCTAAACTTTTTAAAAGCTACATACCCGAAAATGAAAATAAAACCGGTAGGAACAACAGATCTGAGCGGACAGGGAAAATTTTTGGTTTACGGCGGAATTTCCATTTTGAAACACGAAAAAGGTGAAATTGATTATACGCTGAACATTGAATTTAAAGATCAAAAATACAGGTACTGGCTTACCAACTTCACCTTTATACCTTACGAACGCGACAGGTACAATAATTATGTACCTAAGCAAGGTATAAGCGTTCCGCTTGAAACGGCTACATCTAAATTTGATAAAAAAGATGTTGATGGTTATCTGGATGAAACCGGAGTTTTTTGCAAACAGTTTAATGATGGTATAAAACCTTATCTAAATAAAATTTCTGTCGCTAAAAAAGAGGAAGTTACCAAAAAAATAGTCACAGATAAGTGGTAGTTAAATACACAAGGTTGCATTTGATTGCTATTTTGATAATTTTAATACATTTAAAATAATAAATAAAATACTTTTCTTTTGATTGATTGAAATAATGCTAAATGTTACAATGTTGCAATAATGCGGCAATATTAAATATTTAAATAACGTTATAACATAAAACTAAATTTCAATCACTATGCTTATCTCCAAATTTGATTTGTACAATGCCGAGTGGCTCGACCTTGTATTTGAAAACCGCAACAAAGAATATGGCGCTTATGATTTAAGGCAGAATTATGCCAGCAACCTGATAAGGGCTATGGTTATTTCGTTTTTAGGTATTGGTATTTTATGTGGAGCGAGTTTAATATTTATCACTCATCCGCCCAAACTTCATGTTACTGTGGTGGATAACACACCATTTGTTATACCGCCAACAATTAAGGCAATAAAAAAGATTGATCCGCCCAAATCGTCACATTTGGATGCTCCTAAACCAGCTAAGCCTGTAGCAGCAATAAAGGATGTGCCGCCGGTGGTAACAATAGATGTAAAAGCTGTTAATCCAGTAAAAAACAGTGACGCCTTGAATGCAACTATTAGTACAACAGATACAAAAGGCCCTGCAGGTGGTGGACAGCCCATTCCTGTTGATAATCCCGGCAATGGAACAACCATAGCCCCTCCCGATAATTCTGTTCATATTTTATCAGGTGTTGATGTTATGCCTGAACCCGTAGGTGGCGACAAGGCATGGGCCAAGTTTTTAAGTAAGAACTTAAGATTTCCGCAAGCTGCACAAGAAGAAGGCTTAAGCGGTAAGGTGTTTTTAAGCTTTATTATTGAAAAAGATGGTAGTTTATCAAATATAGTGGTTGAGCGTGGCGCAGGCCACGGCTTTGATGAAGAAGCAATGAGAGTATTAAAACTCGCCAAAGCCTGGAAACCCGGCATGCAAAACGGACAACCGGTAAGGGTTAAGTATGTTATTCCAATTAATTTTCAGTCATCCGAGCAATAAAATGAAAGAGTAAAAGCAAAAGGTAGAATGTTTTTATGGGGCGAAAGGTTGATTTTATTACAAAGTCAACCTTTCGTATTTTACCTTTCACCTTTGCCTTTTTTTAACTAATTTTGCGCTTCCTTTCAAATAAAACATAATAAATTGGAGCACCTGGAATTAACCACCGTTGAAACCGCCAAAGATCTTGGATTATTACCCGAAGAATTTGAACGTATAAAAGAAATATTAGGGCGCGTGCCCAACTTTACCGAACTTTCTATTTTTTCGGTAATGTGGAGTGAGCACTGCTCATACAAAAACTCAATTACATGGCTAAAAACTTTACCAAAGGATGGCCCGCGGATGTTGGCTAAGGCAGGCGAAGAAAATGCAGGCCTTGTTGATTTAGGCGATGGTATTGGCTGCGCCTTTAAAATAGAATCGCATAACCACCCATCGGCATTAGAACCCTACCAGGGTGCAGCTACCGGTGTAGGCGGTATCAACCGTGACATATTTACAATGGGAGCAAGGCCAATTGCTCAGCTCAATTCACTTCGTTTTGGTGATCTATCTCTTGATCGTACAAAATGGTTGATAAAAGGTGTGGTAAAAGGTATAAGCCACTATGGCAACGCCTTTGGCATACCAACCGTTGGGGGCGAGTTGTTTTTTGACGAATGTTATAATGTAAATCCACTGGTTAACGCATTTTCGGCAGGTATAGTAAAGGCCGGCGAAACAGTGTCAGCAACGTCTTACGGTGTTGGCAACCCGGTTTATATTGTGGGTTCTGCAACAGGTAAAGATGGCATTCATGGTGCGGCTTTTGCCTCAAAAGATATCACCGAAGATTCCGTAAATGATCTTCCAGCAGTTCAAGTGGGTGATCCATTCCAGGAAAAATTATTGTTGGAAGCAACTTTAGAAGTAATAAAAACCGGTGCTGTTGTTGGTATGCAGGATATGGGTGCGGCAGGAATAATTTGTTCCAACTCAGAGATGTCGGCAAAAGGTGAGCACGGTATGAAGATCTGGCTGGATAAAGTACCAACCCGCCAGGAGAATATGAAACCTTATGAAATTCTGTTGTCTGAATCACAAGAGCGTATGCTGATTGTTGTTCATAAAGGCAGGGAAAAAGAGGTTGAAGCTGTGTTTGATAAATGGGATCTTAACTGCGCCATTATTGGTGAGGTTACCGATACTCAACGTCTTGAATATTATGTAAACGGCGAATTAGTTGCTGATGTACCTGCTTATGACCTTGTTTTGGGTGGTGGTGCACCAGTTTACGAACGCGAATACCGCGAGCCAGCTTATTATAGAGAAAATCAAAAATTTAAGATAGAAGATGTTCCGGAGCCGGCTGATTTGATTGCAGTTGCTGAACATTTGATAAGTCATCCTAATATTGCTTCTAAAAGGTGGGTTACTGACCAGTACGATTCAATGATCGGAACATCAACTATGACCACCAACCGCCCGAGCGATGCAGCTGTTGTTGCGGTTAAGGATACTAATAAAGCTATTGTAATTACGGTTGATTGTCAGTCGCGTTATGTATATGCTGATCCTCAAAAAGGAACAGCCATTGCTGTAGCCGAAGCGGCCCGTAACATTACCTGTGCAGGCGGTGAGCCGGTTGCTATAACCAACTGCCTTAACTTTGGTAACCCATACAAACCAGAAGTTTACTGGCAGTTTGTTGGTGCTATAAAAGGCATGGGCGAAGCCTGTACTAAATTTGAAACTCCGGTTACAGGTGGTAACGTTAGTTTTTATAACCAATCGTCAGACGAAGGCCCTGTATTTCCAACGCCAACTATTGGTATGCTTGGGGTGATGGACGACCTGGGAAACCTGATGACATCAGACTTTAAACAACCCGGTGACCTGGTTTATTTAATTGGCGAATCGGTTAATGATATTGCATCATCGCAATACCTGGCATCTTATCACAAAATATTGGCGGCACCCGCGCCTTATTTTGATATAGATAAGGAGTATGATATGCACCAGGTAATAAAAGAACTGATTAAACAAAAAGTTATTCAATCTGCCCACGATGTGGCTGATGGCGGGTTATACGTTACGCTGATTGAATCGGCAATGCCAAATGGATTAGGCTTTGAAATTGATACCGATAGTGCTATCCGTAAAGATGCTTTCCTTTTTGGCGAAGCACAGGGTAGGGTAGTAGTGAGTATTGCTCCTGATGATCAGGAACGCTTTATCGAACTAATGGCGACCAGCGAAGTTGATTTTAGCTTACTGGGGAGCGTGACGAATGGTTTTTTAAATGTTGATGAAGAACTATTCGGCCATATTACCGATATAAAAATGGTTTACAACAACGTACTGCACGAAATTTTAGGTGAATAATGCTTAAGCTAAACCGTGTACACCATATTGCTATAATTTGTGCCGACTATAAAAAGTCGAAACATTTTTATAGTGTAGTACTCGGTTTAAAAATGGTGCGCGAAGTTTACCGTGAACAAAGAGATTCATACAAGCTTGATCTGGAAGTAGGCAACCTATACCAGATCGAGCTTTTTTCATTTCCAGATCCCCCAGCAAGACCATCGCGCCCCGAAGCTGCAGGCCTGCGGCATTTAGCCTTTGAAGTTGACAATATTGATGAAGCTATATCGGCCATTAATGCTCATAGCGTAATTACCGAGCCGATAAGGGTAGACGAGTTTACCGGCAAACGTTTTACTTTTTTCGCTGATCCGGATGGATTGCCGATTGAGTTTTACGAGAAATAGAAATTTCTGTATCCAAAAAGCGGTAATTCAGGTATTTCATTAAACTGATTGGTTGACCTCATAGAAACCAATGGAATTTCAAATTAACTATTTTGTACAAAACCGCCTGTCGATGCATTATAGGTAACAGTTATTTCGTATACCCCATTTGGAAACGTTATAGCTGTAGACTGGCTTATAACACCACTCTCGGAATCGGGGCTAATAACCGTTCCGGCACTGATATTACTTGCAAGAAAAATTGCTAATTGGGTTAATGGTTTAAAAATTACGTATTGATTTTGGGGAACAAATTGTACGTTGATAGGGTTGTTTTCAAAATCAACCCCATTTACATTGGCAGCTTGAATTAAACCAAATGACAGATCAAGTACAGAAGTATTTTGATTAGTGATCTGGTAAGAACTAGCACCAATGGGCACCGGGTTTGGCTGCGAAAAAGTGCCATCGTTTAAAAAATTATAATTTTGCGAAGGCACAGCTGGCTCGTGAGTAAAAAAATTTATAATAGTACCTGAAGATTCCGTTTGATTGGTAGTATAAATAGAATAGTCCTCCGCCCAGGTTACTAAATTGCTTTCAAATGGTTTAAAGCTAAGCCAGGAAAATGGCTTTTCGCCTTCGGAAGATTTAATTAGAATAATGCTTTCATTTGCAGCGTATATCGTTGATAAATCAGCAGCATTAATAACTATGTTTAGTTGATAATTTGACATGGAAGATAAAGTTTAGTAGTAGTTTTTCGGAATGAAGATAATGTTTTTTTGGATTATTTTAGTTCAATACATTCTTTTACAGCTCCTGCTTAGAGGCGTCCTCAGCCATTTCGATAATGATGGTGTCCATTCTGCCCAACTCAACCTGAATAAAGTTGAGCACATCGTTATCCGACGGATCGTCCTTTAGCATAGATGCTAAGCCTTTTAAATTTGCCAGCGGACTGCGGATCAGGTGCGATTGTTTCCAGGCCATATCCTTAATACTACTAATGTGATTTTGGATACTTATATAAGCAGATTTTAAGCTTTCTTCTGCATTTTTTCTTTCGGTGATATCTGACAAGGCAAGCATCAACCCAAATATTTCGTTCTTTTCGTTCGTTATTGGGAATAACCTTACATAATACCAAAATACCGAACCGTCGGCTTGCGGGTAATTTATTTCATAACTTATGTTATCTCCCTCTAATACCTTATTGGCATAAGTTGTAAATTGAGGAAACCGCTCTTCATGAAAATAATCACCAAGCTTATCCCCTTTTACCGGGTGGTGTTGAAATTGATTATTTACAAATTTGACAGCCATTTGGTTAAACGCCATTACGTTAAGCTCCTTATCCAACAGAGCATACGCGGTGTCGGTGGTATTCATAATGGTTTTCAAATTGGCTTCAGATTTTTTTAGCAATTCATCTGCTTTAAGCTGTTCCGTAACATCGTTAGTTAACACAAGCCTTACCTCCCGTCCTTCGAATATAATATCATTAACAATTACATTAACAAACATAATTGTTCCATCTTTTTTAAGATGCCGCATAACCCCACGATCAGTTGGCCTCTTAACTGGTATTTTAAAACGCTGCACCTGTGCTTCTATATCCTCTTCGAGCCTTACTATCGTTGCGCTCGAATGCAAAATTTCATCTTTGGTGTAACCGTAAAGATTAGCGGCAGTTTCATTAACAGCAATAATAGAAAGGTCATCCCTTGCAATCATCCAAAGAGGTACCGGATTATGTTCAAACAGTAGTTTATATTTTTGCTCAGATGACCTTAGTTCTTCTTCAGCTTTTATGCGCAATGAAATATCAATGCCCGTTCCCAATAGACAAAACTGGTTTTCATATATAATAGGAATGCCGGTTAATAAAAAAGGAATTTTTGTACCATCTTTCATTTTTGCTTTAGCTTCAACGGTTGCATAACCATCTGCAAATATTGATTTCATGGTGTTTTGTACTCTTTCAAGATCTTCCTCTGCTATTAAATCTGCTGTTGATAGTTTTACAATTTCTTCTTTGGTATAGCCTGTTACCGTTTCGAAATTTTTATTCCAAAGCAAATACTCTCCCTTCTGGCTTTGTAAATAAAACACGCCGGGTAAGCTGTTTATAATAGTTTCTGAAAGTTCCTTTTCTTTTAAAATAAGTAACTCTGCTTTTTTGTGTTCCGTAATGTCTAAAATCTGCGTAACAAAATATAATGGCCCCCCATCATCGCCTCTTATTAGTGCAATGTTGACAGATGCCCATATTTCCAATCCATTTTTGCGGAGGTAACGCTTTTCAATTTGTTTTACCCCATTTTCGGTTGCTAAAACGTTATTTATAACATCAAGGTTCAAGCTATCATCGTCAGGATGGGTGACATCAAAGATTGACATAACGAGCAATTCCTGTTCCGAATATCCCAGTATTTCGCATAAACTAATGTTTACCTTTAGCCAATTGCCCTTTAACGAAACCATCGCGATACCAATTGCAGAATATTCAAAAGCAGTCCTGAATTTTGCCTCAGCTTCTCTAAGCCCGGCTTCCATCAGTTTTCTATCGGTAATATCGCGGGCAATTACCAATACGAGGTTATCAGCAATTCTCTTTACATTACTTTCAACCTCAAATATCTTCCCATCTTTACGTACAAGACGCCGCTCCCTGATCATAGCGTGTTCCTGCAGATCTTGACCCCGTATAATCGGGTCTGTTTTCAATTGTTCAGGATCTATAATGTCCTTTATATTCAATTGCAATAATTCCTCTTTTGAATATCCAGTTATTTTGCACATGCTTTCATTTACATCGGTAAAATCCCCCTTAAAATCCGATAGATATATTGCATCTGACGCTTGTTCAAGCAATGAGCGATATTTTCCTTCGCTTTCTTTAATGACGTTATTACTCCTCAAAATACCTTTAACTAAATCTTTAATGTTTTTTATAATATAGAGCGAAAGGGAGAGGGCCACACCCAAAGAAAATAAAATCAGGAGGAAGAAGTTTTTTGAAGTACGTTGATATATCTTCTTGTTATTATTGAGTATTTCCTTTCCAACCCGGGTTTGTAATTCCATTAATTGCGTCACCTTTATAATAATAGGAGCCGATTGAGGTGGTAGTTGTTTTTGAATTAAAATATTGAGTGCTGCTATATCCCGCTTAGCAAGAATTGATTGAAGGTTTTCACTTGCTTTGTCAGTTTGGCTTTTTGCTGCTTCAGTTTGTTTAACCAGCAGGTTTTCCTCGGGTGTGAGGTATGAGCGTTTGTAGTTTTGCCAGGTAGTATCTATTATTATCTGGGCTTTCTCAGCCTGCTTTTTTGCTTCATTAAAAGTAAGTACATGATCTTTAACGTTGCGTGCCGCAGGGAAAATTTCTGTAAGGTATTGAAAGCGAATATTGGCTAATTGTTGCATGCATAACACCCGGTCGGTATATAGCGTCCGGGTGTTATCGTTCATTTTTTTTAGGTCGATGAAACCATAAATGCCCAATCCTACTAAACTAACCGCCGTGATAAATATCAACATGTATAACTTCATGGAAGTACTGAATCTATTTAGCATATTTTTTGACGGTTTAAATTGTATTTTAACTGCGCAAATGCAACGATGGATATCGAACTTAAAAATAAGAAAAGTTTGCATTTTTTCATATTGTGCTGATTTGCAATAAATATCTTTAATAGAAAGCGCAAAAATTTCTTAAAAGTGGTGCTTGTAGCAACTTTGGACTATCAGTATTATCGGTTTTGTTAATCCAATATTAACGTTGATGCTCTGTTTTGCAGAACGTAGTTTTTATCAGTAAATAAGGGTATAAATCATTGCAGGTATCTGATTATTAATATCTAAATTTATCTTGAATTTATAAATACTCCAACCCTGATTAATGTTGGACAGGTATTTATAAAAAGTTCATCAACAATATACCTAACCTAAACCGATGAAAAAAATCAAACCTATAGCTTTATTGCTCGTTTTTGGGGCTGGTATGGCCTATCTGAATTTTTATTCCTGCAAAAATAAAGTTAACAGCAACAATAGTACGGCCGCAACGGTTAGTGCCGACTCGGGCCATGTAGCCACTCCACTTAGTTCGGTATTGCCTTTTGATGTCACGCTGCCACCACCTGCCAAGCGAGTGCTGGAAACAACGGTACGCCGAAGTTTTGATGAATTCTCATGGCAATCATTCATAGCGTTATGCTGGCCTACTCAAAGTGGTAAAGTAATTGGCCAATATGGCGACAACGCCACTGTTTGGCAAACCTGGAAAAAAAATTATGAGGTATTTTTGGACAACGGACAAGCACCGGGACCGTGGGACATTAGCTTGCAAAGTAAAGAGGTAACACTATCACAAACTGGCAAAACTCCTCCCAACTTAACCGCTATTTTTCAACCTTTCCTTACCGGCCCGTTGATTGACCAGCATGGACAATATGCCCGTTTTGAAATCGCGTTAAACAAAGAGATGTTTGAATACATCAATCAACATAAGCTTTATAATATACAAGGACAGCAGAGTTTTACAGATACAGTTATATTTCCCGAAGGAGATAATAGTAAGAAGACCTGGGGCGCCGTGATGGTAAAAGCATCGTGGAAAATACTAGGTAAAGATGATGACACCTCCAGATTCCATAAAATTAAAGCCTTTATACATATTGCTGCTTTGCCTTCGAAAGGCATTAAGGATAGTAGCTATGAGGCTTGGGTAGGTTTGGTTGGATTTCACATCGGCACAAAAACGAAAAGTTCGCCGCAGTGGATCTGGTCTACGTTTGAACAGGTAGATAATGTGCCCGATTTTGGCAAGGCGGAAAATGGCAAGCATTACAACTTTTATAATATGGCCGCAGGTGATAAGGCTTTGAACAAAGCCCCGGTTCAACCGTGGAACCCCGGAATACCCGGGCAAATTCCGAGTCAGGTGGCACGCTTAACGCCAATAAACACCGGAACGCGGGCCTTGAATGATTCTATCCATAAATTACTTGTCGCTATTAATCCCCGCAATGTATGGCAGTATTACCAATTAGTGGGCACACAATGGCCGGTAAACCCTCCGGTGAGCAACACAGGTGATCCGTTCCCGGTTTATATGGCAAACACCATGCTGGAAACTTATGACCAGGGGAATTTAAAGAACGGAAAAGTTACTTATTCGCCCGGTGTTACTTCCAGTTGTATTGATTGCCACAACGGGTCAACTACCTGGGGCGGCAGGCCATCAGACTTTACTTATATTTTAAAGACGGCAAAAGCTTTAAAGAAATAACATTTTAAACATCAAAAAAACAAATATTATGACTCTTGATGAATTCGTAAGTCTTTCTGCGGCATTAACGGGTTATCCGGCCAGCACGTTGAAGCCGGTACCCGACACTCAACTGATAGCAGAACAATTATATGCTGAGTTAAGCAGGCCCGAAAATAATATTCCTGCAAGTCAGCTTAATTTGCTTACCCAGGTATGGAACGGTATTTCGGGCACCCCACCAGCCGGATTGGAGGCAATGGTGAAGGAAAAGATCATCGAAAACCTTGAAATAACCCGCCTGGCTCAAAATATTATTTATCTGTGGTTTTTTGGGATCTGGTATGATCTGTCAAAAAATCCGGCATCTTTTACATCGCCAAACATCGACCACGTTGTATCGCCGCTAACCTATAAAAACGGTTTGGTATGGGGCGAAATGGGGGCGCATCCAATGGGCTTCAGCACGGGCGAATATGGTTATTGGGCCAATATACCCAAGCTACCTGCTATAAATTAATAATCAACCTAACCTAAACCGAAAAGATATTTAGCCATGGATAGTTCAATAAAAAAATATGACGTTGTTATAGTAGGAGGGGGCTGGGCCGGTAGTGCATTGGCATACAGACTTGCGAGTGCCAATAAAAAAGTACTGGTGCTTGAAGCAGGTATTGCTATTGACGGCTTGATTACTAATCCCGATGAAAACCAATTTGCTACAGGTAACCGTGCCGAATTTATGGATGAGTTTTTTATGGCGATGGCTAAAACGCCGGAATCGCCTTATGTGCAAAATTACAATGCGCCGCGCCCGTCGGTATTGGATATCGCGCCCATTCCTGATCCGCCGGTTGCGGAAAATTGTGAAGATCCTATCAAATCAATAGATAAGGGGTACTTTATCCAGAAAGGGCCTATACCTTTTGGCAGCACTTACGAGCGAAGAGGGGGTGGTACATCATGGCATTGGCTGGGCACCAGCCTGCGTTTACTTCCTAATGATTTTAAAATGCAAACGGTATATAAAGTTGGTGTCGACTGGCCCATGTCTTACGAGGATCTTTCCGATTATTATGATCAGGCTGAATTTGAAATAGGTGTATCAGCGGACGTGGACGAACAACAAATTCACGGTATAACATTCAGCGACGGATATGTATATCCGATGGCTAAAATACCCGCTACTATCCTTGATAATACAATGGACAAGGCGTTAGCGGCTATAACTTTTGAAGGCAGCTCGTTAAAGGTTACCGGTACACCGGCGGGCCGAAACGGTACTCCTAATCAAATGAAAAATGGTGAGTTTTATGATAATGGACGTCGCCAATGCCAGGGTAATACCAATTGCACGCCCATTTGCCCAATACAGGCTAAATACGATGCTACAATAACCATGGCTAAGGCGTTGATGACAGGTAACGTAGATATTATTTATCAGGCTGTAGCCTGTAATGTATCTTTAGATATGACTACAAAGGAAGTGAACGGCATTGAATATAAAACGTACGACAAAATAGATGGCCCTTGTACGGGTACTTATACGGCCACTGGCACTAAATATATTATTGCTGCGCATGCCATTGAAGCTGCAAAACTATTGCTGATGTCGAACAAGCAGATTCCTGATGGTGTTGCCAATCACAGTACTCAGGTAGGCAAAAACCTGATGGATCATCCCATGTATTTGGGTTGGGGTTTGATGCCTGAGCCGGTATACCCTTTCAGAGGGCCTTTGTCAACATCGGGTATTGAAGGTACGCGGGATGGGGGATTTCGTGATGCGCGTGCATCCTTCCGCATCGAGATTGGTAATGAGGGATGGAACTGGCCCGCAGGCGCACCTTACAATCAGGTAATTGATATGGTGAGCCCTATGCCGCCCGATCAGTCGGGCAAGCCAACTGTTGGGATTTTTGGCTCGGCACTCAGAAAAAGTATACAGCAAAATTTTGTGCGCCAGTTTCGTATTGGTTTTTTGATAGAACAGTTACCCGATCAAAAAAACTGCTATATAGTTCCGTCCACAACCTGTATGGATAACCTTGGCATTCCCCGTCCCGAAGTATATTATGATTTTGATACTTACACCAAGGAAGGTTTTAAAGCTGCGGCAGCCGCAACTGAGACCATCTTCACTACACTCAACGCCGAAAATAAAACGGGGATACCTGTAGGCAGCGGTGGCGTATTTGAATACGAAGGTGCTAGTTACTATGCACAAGGTGCAGGCCACGTTATGGGTACGCACAAGATGGGTCTTACAAAAGATGACTCAGTAACAGATGCGAATATGAAAAGCTGGGATCACGATAATTTATATATTGTAGGCTGCGGCTCGTTCCCAACTACTGCTACAGCAAATCCTACTTTAACCATGATGGCACTTACGTTTAAAGCAGCAGATGCCATTTTGAAAAGTTTAGGATAGTATAAAGAGTTGATTTTTAATTATGGCAAATAATTTAACGCTGAACCAGTGGAACAAACGTAAAGGGAAGCGTAGTTTTTAAGGTTGGGTAGAAGGATAGAAACCTCAAATAATTTTTTATATCTATCTTTATCGCGATGGAACTGGATAGGTTTGAATACGAAATGCTCGATGCAGTGCTGGAAGCTTTTGGACAGCACGATAGTTTAACCCGGGAGCAGATACTCGACATTTTTGATCATGATGAAGACTACGCGGCATCTCTGATTGGTTTCCTGGAAAGCAACGGTTTGGTAACTGTAGTTGGTAATAGATTACCACTTATTATAAACAAAGGCCCGCGCGCAACTACGTTTTTAGAGAGCGGCGGCTTTGTTAACGGTAATGAGCCGACGATTGAAGAGGAAGAGCCCGTAGCGGAGCTGGAGCAATTCCGGGATCTAAATAAACCATCACCGAACGAAAAGCCGGGCTACGAGCACGCCTTAAAGGAGTACGATAAAAGAATAAGAACGTTGGAGTTAAAGATTAAGCATTTTGAGAATCTAAAATATTGGTTGTTGGTTACCGGAGTAGCTGTTGCAATGTTGGCCGTTTGGATTATCAAGTTGCTGCAATTTCATCGGCATGCTTAATAGTTTGGTTGCACCATCAAAAAATTATGAATAAGCGAACCATTGCTCATAATCAAAATACCTTTATACCCTAATGACCTAAGCTGCGGCTGGCAGCAACTCAAAAAAGATATTAATCAATTTTTATACTTTCAATAGCTTTTTCCATAGCGAATTCTTTTATTCCCGGCACTTTTAGTCCTTCAGCACGGAATACTGTAAGGTCGGTCATGCCTAAAAAGCCAAGGAAGGCTTTTAAATAAGGTGCCACAAAATCGTTGGCTTTACCGGGGCCTTCTGAGTAAACACCACCCGAACACATGGCTACATAAACTTTTTTTCCGGTGACCTTTCCAATGGGGCCATTTTCACCATACCCAAAAGTGATTCCTGCCCTGGTAATGTGATCTATCCAAGCCTTTAGCGCCGAATGGATAGTAAAGTTGATCAGGGGGGCACCAATCACGATAATGTCTGCAGCAAATAGAGTTTTGACCAGTTCGTCTGAAAGGCGGATGGATTCTTTGTCTTCTGGTGTCAGTTGATCTCCGGGGATAAAGAATGTACGAAGGACGGTAGCATTAAGATGGGGAATTTCGATATCAACCAGGTTTAATTCTTCCAATGTACTACCCGGATACTTTTCCTTGATTTTTTCGACGATAGCGTGACCCAGTTTAATACTGTACGATGCTGTACCTTGGATGCTTGAATTTAAATGAAGAATGTGTTTCATAGTATTTGTTTGATTAATGATCAAGGGCAAAACTATGGTTACTCGGTGGTAAAAAGTTAGTAGTTACCCAAAGGTAAGCGGTTACATTGAGGTAAGTGATTACCTTTGCCATTATGAAAGTCATTAAAAATGAACCCCTTCCAAGCAGGGCAGAATGCGCAGGCTCACTCAAAAATGTCATTGATGCGTTGTATGTACTAAGTGGAAAATGGAAGCTGGCTTTGATCCTTTCCCTGGTGCAATCATCAAAGCGCTTTAACGAGATCCAGCAGGATATCACCGGCATATCATCCAAAGTATTAGCTAAAGAACTAAAAGATCTGGAATTGAATGATTTTATTACTCGTAATGTATACCCGACAAGTCCGGTAAGTATTATTTATGAAGCGACCGGGTACAGTCGAACATTAAAAAATGTTTTAGGTGAACTAAGTGCCTGGGGTGAACAACATAGGGAAAAAGTTAAACAAAGCATGCGAAAACAGTATTGAGAACTAAAAGAAACACGCTTGTATTTGAGGGTTAAAAAAATGCTTTTTTAGTATTGATAATCAATATTCCGAAAAATTGGCCGATGAATTGGGCTGGAATAAAACAAAAAAGCCCTTAAATCATAGATTCAAAGGCTTTTTTAATACTGGTTGGCATCGCTTTTGTCGGG
>OLKV01000257.1_pt1 | contig 16564 bp, 11 predicted proteins | sample 1604391 | NCBI WGS metagenome assembly OLKV01 (sample SAMEA104055711, study PRJEB20765) | soil metagenome | isolation source: soil | reverse complement strand
TAAAATCATGGTTTTTACCCTAAAAAATGAAAAAAATCAACGAATATCTTTAACTTTTCTAACATAAGTATCCATAAATATCTGTATTTCTTCTTGAGCTTCTGTAAGCTTCTTTAAATCCCATGCTATTGCAGATAAAGGGCCTCTTATATAATATTCATCACTACTGGACAACTTGGGATAATTTTTATTCACCGGATATTTTTTAAGAAATGCCATATTTTCTGAACATCTCAGCAGAGATATGCCAATCGAGTTTACTTTTGACGATAAGTTATCGACTAAGGTATCTAAATAGGCGTTTTTAAACTCCTCATTTTCAAGGGAAACATCGAACCCAAAAATCATAAAAAGGAAAAATTCAATTTTTGCTATAATATCATAAGAAGGTGTCAAATCTTTTCCCTCCATAATATCTCTCAACTTAGAGTCACTTATCCCAATTTTCTGCGAAATTTTTACAGCCTCTCTATGGCCTACGACTTTGCTTAATTCATCTCTAATTCTCTTGGTCTTTTCTGCCCGGTCTTTATATAACGTGGCTTCCACCCGAAGAATTTCCTCGTCAGGTGGCGTATGATAATAATAATGATGCAGCGTTTCAGCCGAAAGCCCCAATTTCAATCCTAATATTGGACGCCTCTTTATTTCTGATTTTAAATGGCTCCATTTATTAATCAGTGATTTTTCCTTTGCCATTAATTAACCGCTATTTAATAGTAATCATTGGGCACTATTTGAACTGCATTTTCAAATCGTTTGACATAAGACATCAGTTTATGTTCTGTTTCAGCAATTGAATCACCAAATGGAGCTGACGGATAGTATATACCGGCTTCCTGGTCTAAGCGGCAATAATAATTCAAATCCCATTGATAAGCGGCATTGGCACCTTTTATGATTTTTACTATCCGGCCTTTAATTTTTTCTTCAAGATTTTCAAAAAGAAAAATACTTTCTTTTATAACTTCGTATTGTTCGATAAGCATATTTCAGGAGTAAATTAGGGTAAATTTATTCTTATCCACGGATATTTCTATATTATTCAAATCTTTTAAATAGGATAGTGAAATAAATGCCCGAGTGATCAATCACTTAGGCTACCCACGCGCAATGACTGACTACACGTATCAACCCATTTCACCATCTAAGCAACCTACAGCGGATAGCCGGGTAAAGAGTATAGGCTGGGCAAGCCACTAAACAAAATACAATTGCCCGCTCTGTATAGCCTTTACTTTTTATCCTGGCGGCGGCTATTTTTGCAATACTGGTGAATTTGGAATGTGAAAGTAAAGGGGGGGCAAAAGCAAATCTGTTATGAGCGCAGCGAATTTCAGTTTTGCTGTGGGGTGTTGAGGTGGACGGTGTAATGAAACCCGGAGCGTAGCGTGTGGTGTAATGGAACCGTTGACCTCAACACACGGACGATAGATAGGCAGGAAACGCCGTTGTTTTAATTACTGCTAACACAATAGTATCGCAAACAGCTACTCTTTTAAAACAGTCCGATTAAGGTATTGGCAATAATTGTGAACGTCATTCGTAAATTCATGAATTGCCTCATAAAATAACAACATATTCGTAATTTCATCTCCCATAACATATTCGGCTGAATTATATACCCATCCTCTGTATAACTCCCAAATAAGTTTCTTCAATTCTTCATGAGGATAATTTATAAAAAAGTGCCTCATACCCAATTGTAAGTCCCTGACTTCTTTTGGTGATAGCTCTTTAAATTCTCTATCATTAGTATTTTCCATACTTACTTCATTTAAATTATTTCGTTGGAAATCATTTCAAAACTATACGGAACGGTCTTTTTGGATTTAGGGTCTGTATATAACACCAAATAAAATGAACTAATCTTTGCAAGGAACGTATCATGAAATTCTGCAAAATGCTCTTTAAGTATAGTTAACCTTTTGTTGTTGGATAAAACCCACATCAGCAAATTATCGTCCTGAACAGATGGCATGAGATAACATAACTCCGTAATGTCATCAAATACAAATAGATGCGGCTTGTAGTTAAATTTCAAGGGGCTACCATTAACCGAAACTATTGCAGCGAATGAAAAATGATCCTGATGGAATTTTAAGACAAAGCTTAAAACAGGTCTTTCCAAACTATATTTACAATCTCTTATATCAGCTTTTCGGGGTTTGTCCCTTAAATATTTTAGCCAATAAGTATAATAACCGCAATTGTATTTTTCGTTTAAAAGCAATGGCATTGCCTGCTCCCATAAGGTAAGTATATCCTGTTTCAGCTTAGGAAATTCGTTCATTTTTCCTTCATGAGCAAGATCATCATAAGCTTTAGCAATTTCATATTGCTTGATACTAATATCGTTAAGCAATGCCTGATTTGCGGTTAAAGACATATTACTAATGGGTTTATCTGCTCTTCCAAATTGTTTAAAGCTTACCACTTCCTTATTATTCTTACTGGTCAACCCTAAACAGGGTATTATGATAGGCAAAATCAAATTGGAACGACTTCCTACGTTATAAGCTAAACAATAAGCTATTGTTTCCTGCCCGCCAATTACTACAGCTTCGGCTTTTGCAGGCTCTTTAATCGAAAGCTGTTTATCACCCTCAAATCCGATTGTAGATTTAAAGATGTTGCCATATTTGGCTTTAGGCTTTACAGAAATCCAGTTTTTAGTTACCTCGGCAATTAAAAACTTGTTCTTAGTGTGTTCATCTTCTGTAAATCCCGGCCAATAAAATCTATCAAATTCTGATGCAATACTGTGCAATCCCATATAGGCATGATAACAAAGCTTAGCTTCCGACATACCACAAGTACAGGCTACTTCTAATTCAGTAAGACCTACATGCAGAAATAGCATATTAACAGAGTTATCAGGTGTCTTTACTTCAACCGAAACTAATCCATTTTTAAAGCTTTTATATTCCGTATGAATACCCCAATGTGCCTTTCTGCCTTTGGGTACGGGGAAATGTTCTGCGAGTATTTCCCTTGTTAATGTTTGACCGGGCTGCTCGAATGGTATCGTATAAAAAAAGGTATCATTCGACAGGATAGTTCCCAATTTTATCTTTTTTGCCATGATGAAATCGCTTAGAAATTAGGTTTACAATGGGTTATGCAAAAAGGTATTCGGGGTATATTGGCAAGTATTCTTCTATTTCCTTGCCTGCTTCTTCGGCCTCCTGGCGGTACTCCGTTAGTTTTTCCTTGCAAAGCTTTTTGATGAGTTCGCAAAATTCCTGCACCCGTGTACAAAGTTCCTCGGCATCGTGATCGAAAACTTGGTATTCGTCTTTATATCGGGCATCCGAATAGCTTCTAACCAGTATTTGAAAAAGGCGTTTATCTTCCTCGGTTCTCCTTGGAAATAAATCAATTTGCCCATCAGAAAAGCATTTGCATAGATTTAATAGCCGTGCAAGATTGTGCATGTCGGAACGGTAGGCCATGTAAACCCTAATTACTGCTATACATGCCTGTTCAACACTTTGGTGTAACTCAAACATGCAATTGTTGTACATTCCATTATCGTGAGAAGTGCTTGCTGATTCCTGAAAGCCCCAGGCCATTCCAAACCGATGATAAAAGTGCTTTTGCGCTTTGGTAAAAGTTGTAGCGGGGTTTAGATCAGGGTATTCTACATTTAATCGTAAACCGCTTGCAGAATAAAGTTGCATTCCATCACGGCAAACTGCGGTAAAGAAACGGCTACCCTGTTCTATCGCATTTGTAACAGTTTCCAATCCGTGTACCACTATCGTAATAGTGCCCTTTTCAAAAAAGCCGTTTACGTAATCCTGAACCTCATGCTCAATACGGGTTATATCCGTAGTAATCATGAGTAAAAAATAATGGGTATCACTTACCTTAACATCTCCGGCAAAACAACTGGTTGTTGTTTTTGCATCGTTTAGACAGCTAAAACAAAATATATATTCCGTTTTGTACTTACTTACAAGTGAAGTTATAACTTCATCAAGTTCCTTACATTGGGAAGTTGTTAGGTTGACGTTTTTCCTTTTCATACCCTTATTTATCTTTGGTGTTAATAGTTCTAATAATTCTTGCTTTTCATTCTCTGCTTGTAAAATCCGCTCCTCTAATTGAGCAATTAAAGGATGATGGCTATTGTCATTAATAATTATACCTCGTGTCGATTTACTTAAATCGTCCTCGTCTATTTTAGTAATAGTGAGATTATCGTTATTCATAAACGTGTTGTTATTATGGACGTGGTTTATAATAACTACGTTGTTATAAAAGTTGATAGTATTGATTACTACTTTCATTTGAATTTGCCCTTGGTATAATCAAATTTCAGCCATCGACGCTGTGTATAAAACCCAAAACATGGGTATTTTACCTGAAACCTCGTTATTTTTACCAATAGGAAAACTTTGTATATTTGGAGATATGGAAACAACAGCTAAACCATCTAATAACCATATAGGGCGTAAAATCAGCCGTATCCGTGAACTGCGGGGTATCAAGCAGGAAACAATGGCCTCTGAATTAGGGGTAAGCCAGCAAACTGTGTCCCGTATTGAGCAAAGCGAGACTATTGAGGATGATGTTTTAGCTAAAGTAGCCGGGGTACTCGGCGTTTCAGCCGAAGCTATAAAAAACTACAGCGACGAAGCAGTGATCTATAATATACAGAATAATTACGAGGGTTCACATAATCAAGGGCCTGTTGGTACGCATAACATCTGTAATTTTAATCCTTTAGATAAATTGGTTGAACTTTTTGAGGAAAATAAAAAGCTTTACGAACGTTTATTACTATCTGAAAAAGAAAAAAATGAACTTTTAAAGGACAAATAATGCTTCCGATAACATTCTTTATTACCCACGGAATTCCCTATCAAAGCTAAAAGTTCCAACTAATTTTTCAAGCGTGGTTTGAGTTACCTTAAATAAATTGTACGCGAATCGAACCGGGATAAAAAGTCAAGGCCCTGAAAAAAAAACACGCCGCCCGCTCCGTATAGCCTTTACTTTTTATCCCGGCGTGGGCTACATTTGCGGATGTGGTGAACATGGAATTATCTTCTATTAAGACCATTTACATATGCACATTAAACAGATTTCTTATCTATTAATACTCGCCAACCTTTATTATTTGACCTATATGATTAATTCTTACTTTAATGATGTTTTCAAAATATGGAAGGCTCTTTATTGATTTATAGGTTACATCTTTTAACTCCTTCTTATCTTCAATAGCTGTTTCTAAATGATGTCTAAATACATAGTCTCTCACCGCTGAATTACCATAAATTACTTTTGAGAATTTCTGAACCCTAAATAGATGCGAACTGATTAATTTATTGTTAACAGGATTAAGCAGGTCTATTTCTAACGGATAAAAATCAGCCGAAGGAAATATAAAATATTCGTTTTGTTTCATGGTAAATAAGAACTGCCATCCTAAATGCTGATTATAAGTTTTATCGACAATTGGAAGTCCCTGATTTACGCGCTCGGTTATTACTTTGTATAATGAAACTACTTCGTCCTGCAAGTTGCCATTTTCATCCCTGTAAATAGCCACATGATGATTATTACCAGTGCTTACAAAATCAACAGGGGTAGGTTTACCACTCTTATCTAAAACATCTCGGCCATGATGGTCTTTTTTAAAATGAAGTGGCTCGGCATTTTTTATACCGCTTATAGTTACCCGTTTAATAGCAATCTTGGCAGTTTCATTCAGCCAGATGGGGTTTTTATCAAGATTAGAAAACGCCTCTTTCTCCTTTCCCTTCCCGCCAAATTCATTTAAACGCTTATATAATATCTCTCGTATCCCTTCGTCTATTACCTTTTCAATTTTTAAATCGGGAGATATGTCCTTACGTATGGCATAATCGTCTTCGAGCCAAGAAAGCTTTAATACTTCGGGCAGTAAAACTGTATTTTGCACATCCAAATAAATCGGGTTTTTAGTAAGTGCATTTTTTCCTGTGAAAGCTTTTGCAGGGTCGTTATTGTTTTCTCGCAACCGTTTTAAAAGCGCTTCCCTGTATTTTGGTTTGGTTACTTTGGCAATAGTCGCTTCATCAAATTTCCCGCTTACCTTTTCCTCTTTTACGATATACTGTTGTATTTTTCCATATACAGTTTCTTTATGCAGCTGTCCGCGTGGTGTCAATGTTTTTTGGGGTTCCTTTTCTTTCGCACTTTTAATTTTGTTTTTATTTTTTGTTACTACCTTATTTTTGGCTTTGCATGACACTAACACATTTTCAAGGTGATTTTTAGCATCTTCTCTGAAATTAGCTAAAGGGGATTTAAATCGCCTTTTTTTATTCCCGTTATCATCTATCTGAAAATCGGTTTCCTTTTTTTCAATACCAGCTATTGCGCGGCCTAATTTATCGTCACTCTTTCGAGCATTCAGGTTATTTAAGTACTGTATGTGGCTATGCTTGGTAAAAGCTATGGTAAGGGCATCCATAGCATGGTGCCGGTGGTCATTTCGCTTTGTCCAGTCAATAATGCGTTCTTTAAAATTACCGTCTTTCTTCTCCACCATTTCGGTAAGCAGTTGCTTGCGGTATTTTTCTAAATTCAGTTCCTGCATTACATTAACCAAATCCCAATCTTCTCGCAAACGTTGTGTAACACTACCTGTAGTAGATACAATATTCCTGCAAACCTCGTGCAGCATAGCCTTAGCCTTTTTTGCGATGTATTGGCTATCGCGTAAATCCCGGTCTATAAAACCTTCACCGATAGCCTCGCCTTTCATCAGCAATTTTTTATATTTCGCCTTTCTTTCAGGATATTCTTTTAAATAAGCTTCTACTCTTAATTTGTATTGGCTTAACTTTTCCGCCCCTTTAGCATCAACATAATCATAAGCTGTGGCATTATCTTTTTCTTGGTTAATCCTCCGCTCTACAATAGTTTTATTGGAAAAACTATCGTCAAATACCCTTGACTGTGGGATGATGTGCTCTATATCATACTTTTTTGAAAATAATTCTTCACGGGAAATATATTCGTTGGTGTATAAATCTTTATATCCATTAAATTTTAATTCATCATATAATTTATACCTGATAATATCATTGCGGGTTGGATTTTTAATGCCAAATTCCTTTACAAGTAATAGCCTTATTGTATCATGTTCGGCTGTAGACTTATTAATTTGAGCCGTTGCTTCTTCTCGCTCTTTGAGGTTCTTTTTTAATTCACGAGCCAGTTCAATGCGTATTTCATCTGGTTTGCCAAGGTTAGGGTCCGCAATGATCGCGTTAACCACGTTAACCATTTGATTTAATATCTTTTCTACCACCGGATTTCGCAAGCTATTTTTTGGAAGCAATTCCAAACAGTCCTTTAAAATACGGTTATCATTTTCCTCCTTAGTAATTGACGAAGAATGATTGTAACCTGCCAATGCCGTCGCACTAGCAATTTTTTCGTCTTTATCCTTTTTTGCAAAAGGGTGACCTGCTTTCAGGAATGGTAGAATATTACGGATGGCTTTCGCGCTTAAACTCGCATAGTCCTGGTTTAGGTTTACTTTAGCAAGTATTTGGGCGTGTTCCTTGTTAATTCCAAACTTTGACTTTAGCAATTCAAAAAGTTTATCATTACCTGTATTGGAATTATCACCTTCATACGCGTACAACAGATGCCACACTTGATAGGCGAGTTGTTTTTCAATAGCTCCGCCTTCTAAATTACTATCAAAATCAAGAATAGCTATGTTGATCTCCTGCATTTCAAAAAATGACCGCACCGTCAACTTTATATCGGCAGCGGTTAATTCCTCTATCTCTATATCATCATGCCCTTCATATATCATCATTTTTAAATAAGCCTCATATAAAAGTTGATTGGTGCGGTTACCTTCAACAACTGGAAAATTCAAATCCCATTCATTGAGTTTATAGCCTAATAATTTAAATACCTGTTCCTTTTTTAAATTGCCTTTGATATTCAGTTCATCAAACAATAATTGTTTAGCTTCTAAATCAAATGATAAAACTTCCTTGCTTTTCTTATGCTGAATTAAAAGGTTGTTTAGATTTTGCCAAATCTTAAACTCTTGAAAAAGCGGAGATGATTTGGGTGTAACCTTTGCACCTATGGTATAACTTATCTTTTTGTCGTCCTTTACAAGTTCAACTACCCTGCTTTCAAACTCACAGAAACTAACTAATCCTTTTTGTGATTTTAACTTACGCTGATAAAAAATAATGATGTCCCTTATCTCTTCTTTAAGAGCATTGGTAAGTTCAGGATGATATTTGGCTTGTGTTTCCCAAATGGTTTCAAACTCATCAAAATAATCCTGCCTGTAAAATACCTGGCCTTTAGTGCGTGTATGGGGATTATACTGCAACTGACTATAAAGATACTGGCCAATGGTTTGCTTGTTAAAATAGAGTTCTTTACTACGGTCGCTAATTGCACCTAAGTATCCGCTCGAATTATTGATATTACCATTAATATCGGCGATAACGAAAGCGGCTTCTTCAACTGCTAATTGTGTATTAATTGCCATACTTCGCCATTTATAGGCTTGCAATTTTTTATCTTCCCTTGTGCCTTTATTTTCAGCGGTGTTAAAATTATACTTAGTCCAGAAAATGGCAGAAGTTACCTTTTGTCCTTTACCCCCAAGTGCCTTTTTTAAATCATCATTAAATACATCAGGATAATATTTCGATTGTAAGTCCCATACGCTGTTAAACTCGGCGTTTAAATCTGATCTGTAAAAATCAGGCAATGTCTTTTTCCCCTCTTTTAAAAACTGATAACACAATTGCCCAGGGGTAAGCTTTTGTTCATACAGCCTTTTAGCAATAGCCATTCCATCAATTAGCTGGCCTTCATCTTCATTGTTAGCTTTACGGCTGCTTTTATAGCCACGCTTTTTATTGATCATTAATAATATGCGTGCAAACTCGTCCTTCCCTATTTTTTGATCCGCAGCCTTAGCCCTCAACGCATAGGTTGCATGAGTAGTGTTTTTATCACTTTCGGCCAACAATGTATGCTCATCAATAATGCCTGACTTCTTTAAAACATTAATTAGATTTTGGCGGCGTTGCTTATAACGTTGTAAGGTTCGCCTGGCACCACGTGCCAATGTGCGGCCTGCGGTTACCGAAAACTTCTTGCCTTTTTCAAAGTTGGTTTGCTCATCAGTAGTGAGCGGATTTACACGTACCCCTATTTTTATGATAGATGATACTTCATTATCATCTTCGGCTTCCTTAACGAAAGCCCATCCGATAGAAGTTGTACCAAGATCGAGGCCAAGAATTTTCTTCATGATATGTAAATAAGATTGTGTTTTACAGATACAAAAAACTATAACTACAAATATCAAATTAAAATTTATATTTGCAATATAAATTTAATCACATCGATAACTACGCTGAACTATTTGTAGTTAGTTGCGATTTGCTTTCAAATTATAGTAATTACTTTTTATTTAAGGGATGGAAATATTACCATCCCTTAAATATCCAAAGATGATAAAGGATAAATCTGAACAAACTGAAAAATGCAACTTTTCAGTTTAATAAATCCTTTATCGAAAGAACAGGTAAACTTGCTGCGAGGGCATTGATAGCGGCGGGAATCAGCCCGTCGCTTCCTGTTTTTCATTATTCAAAAGTAATCAAAATAGCCATAATCTGCCTGTTTTATTTGTATAAGAACAATCCGCGGCTTACGCTCCAAGCATTATGATTTGCTTTTTTAAAATTAGATATATATATTTACATTGAAAGCAAATCGCAATAAGGATTATTCCGTTGTGTAAACATTAAGTGCCTCGTCTTACAATACGGGGCTTTTTTATTTCTAAATAATGCTGTTTCTTACTTTAGATGATAGCAAACCACATTTTTGCTGAATTATTCCAGCTTTTATACCAATAACAAATACATATTTTCTTATACCGCATAGAGGTTCTTTCATCAATGTGAACCAAAAACATATATTTGATAAAAAATAACTTAATGAATTAAAAAGTCAATTAACATAAAATATTAAACGCATAGCGTTGCTAACAGTTTCCTCTACGGAAAAACCGCGAATTTCGAAGGGAGAAGGAAACAGTGTAGGCGATGCATCCGTATGGGTGTGTCCTTTGCTGTATTCAATTCTCCCTGGTTCTTCGCGGTACCATCTGTAGGTTGGAGTCAGTGAGGATTACACCCTATTTTTTATCCTTAATGATATGTAATTGTAGCAGCCATGCAATAACTACATATATGCCAACACTACACTGGATAGGAAAAGATAAGGTCATCAATCACCATCACGATGTTCCTTTCAAAGTTTTAGATCATCAATATACTTTTAACGGTAACGGCCCCCCTGTTACCGGCACATCTCCTAATAAAATCATTCATGGTGATAATCTTGAAGCCTTAAAAGCCCTATTACCCGAATATGAGGGTAAAGTCAAATGTATTTATATTGACCCCCCTTATAATACAGGCAATGAAAATTGGGTATATAACGACAATGTTAACGATCCAAAAATCAGGAAGTGGCTGGGAAGAGTTGTTGGCAAAATAAGTGAAGACCTTACCAGTCATGATAAATGGTTGTGTATGATCTATCCGAGGCTGAAATTACTTCACAAGTTATTAGCCAAAGATGGCGTTATTTTTATTTCAATTGATGATAATGAACAAACTAACCTAAAGCTGATTTGTGATGAACTCTTCGGCAACGAGAATTATTTGGGAAATCTGATTTGGAGAAAAAAAGAGGGCGGTGGACAGACCGATAAGTATTTCGTTACCGAACATGAATATATCTGCGCCTATCAAAAATCTAATTCATTTTATTGGATCGATACCACCGTAAAGAAACAAGAAAGTGAATTTAATAAGGCTGACAAGGATGGAAAATTCAAATTAACCAAGTTGGAAAAATGGGGAAGCGCCGCCAGAAAAGAAGACAGACCAACTATGCATTTCTCCATCGTTGATCCTAATGGCATTGATTATTTACCAATAGCACCCGATGGTAATTTGGGGCGGTGGCGTATCGGTAAAACTACTATGAATAATTTGATCGAAAGCGATTTAATTCACTGGGAGCAAAGGAATGGCAAGCTCATACCTTATGAAAAAACATATCATACTACCGATGGCGAAACCACGATTAAAGAGCGAAGTATAATTTATAATCTTACAAATACGGCTGATGCATCAAAGTCATTGACTGAAATATTTGGGAAAAAAGATGTTTTTGACACTCCTAAACCATTCACTTTAATTGAATTTCTAATACTTCATTCAACAGACCAAGATGCCGTTGTTTTAGACAGCTTTGCCGGAAGTGGAACCACTGGACATGCAGTACTCAATCTTAATAAACAAGATGGTGGTGACCGTAAATTCATTCTAATCGAAATGCAAGACTATGCCGAAAACATTACTGCTGAAAGGGTAAAACGAGTAATAAACGGCTACAGTAATAAAGAAGGTACGGGTGGAAGCTTTGAGTACTATGAGCTTGGCGAAAACTTATTCGTTGGCGAGAATAATGAATATCTAAATGAGGCGGTTGGCATCGAGAAAATAAGAAACTACATCTGGTATAGTGAAACACGTGATTTTTTAGTTCCATCTAATCAAAATTCAAAAGAAGATACCTTATTAGGAATCTATCATAATACCGCATACTATTTTATTTATCATCCCACACATCTTACCTCACTTGATTTTGAAACATTGGCAACCATTAATGTAAAAGCCGGGCAGTACATTATTTATGCAGACAATTGCCTATTGTCAAAAGAATTTCTGTTCAAGAATAACATCGTTTTTAAAAAGATACCCAGGGATATCAGCCGTTTTTAAGCATGGAATTAAAAAGCTATCAATACAAAGTAATCAAAGACCTGGAAACATATTTGGCGTATGTCCAACAATATAAAAAGACAGACAAAGCATTTAATCATTATTGGGAAGAAAGGATAGGTCCTTATAATCCGTTAACCGGTGAAGGGATGCAACACTACAAAAACACTATTCCTAACGCAGCGCATGTATGTATAAAGGTACCCACCGCCGGGGGTAAAACCTTTATTGCCTGTAATGCTCTGCACACCATTTTTAATGCTTACTCATCTGCAATGCCTAAAGTGGTGGTCTGGCTTGTGCCGTGGAGTAATCTGCTTAATCAGACAGTATTGGCTTTAAGTGACCCAAATCACCCCTACAGGCAAAAATTGAATAGTCTTTTTAATCATCGGGTTGAAGTGTATGAAAAGAAAGATCTGTTACAGGGTTCCAATTTTAATCCCTCTGTAGTTAAAGAACAACTATCCATCATTGTGATGAGTTTTGCCAGCTTACGAGCAAAAAATAAAGAAGATCGGAAAGTTTATCAGGAAAACGGTCAGCTTGCTTCATTCGCATCTTATTACACCAATACTGCCGATCTGCTCGAAGACGTAGATGAAACCTCATTGATCAATGTGCTGCGCAGTATGCAGCCGGTTATTGTGGTTGATGAAAGCCATAACGCCGAAAGTAATTTAAGCGTGGATATGCTGAACGCGTTAAACCCCTCATTTGTACTCGATTTAACCGCTACGCCTAAAAACAACAGCAATATCGTCAGCCTGGTGCCGGCTATTGAGTTAAAAAAGGAGCACATGGTAAAACTTCCGGTTATTGTTTACAATCATCATGATAAAACCGAAGTAGTTAACAGCGCGCTGCATTTACAGCGCAAACTGGAATTATTATCTATCGAACAGGAAAAAAACGGCGGCAGGTACATCCGCCCGATAGTTTTATTTCAGGCACAACCCAAAATTGGAGAAGAAAATATTACTTATGAAAAATTAAAAAGGCAGCTTTTAAGTATCGGCATACCTGAAAATCAAATCAAAATAAAGACGGCTACCATTGATGAATTAAAGGGTGAAGATTTGCTTTCCCGTGCGTGTGAAGTGCGCTATATAATAACGATCAATGCTTTAAAAGAAGGCTGGGACTGTCCATTTGCTTATGTATTAGCGTCCCTTGCTGATAAGTCGTCTGCTGTAGATGTAGAGCAGATATTAGGCCGTGTATTACGGCAGCCGTATGTAATGAAGCATAGCGCATCATTATTAAATATCTCTTATGTATTAACTGCCTCTGTAAAATTTAATGATACACTTCAAAACATTGTAAAAGGATTGCAGGCCGCAGGCTTTAGCGACCGGGACTATCGGGAGATCGATACAATGCCCGATGAAGAAAAGCAACGCGTGGTAGCTGATCCGCTGGAACAATTTCTTTTTCCTGAACAAACTGCTGTTGAAACTGGACTGGAATTGGATAGTACACGCATATCGTTCGAACCTGATAATTTAACAGAACCCGAAACTGCTGAAATCGTATTATCAGAAATTGAAACGATGGCCGAGGAACAAAATGCAGAATTAGAAGCCATTATTCAGCAACAGGAAAAAAGGCCTGCTGATGAGCAAATATTTGAGGAAATGGGCGATAAAATTAAACGTTATAAACTTTCAGAGGCAAACAGGTCTTTTGTTTCAGACTTACGATTACCACAATTTTATTTAACCGTACAGCAAAGCGACATATTCGGCACTGGTAAGGAGTTTTTAAGTCAAGAACCTTTATTGCACCAATTCAAATTAAGCAATGAAGATACCAAGATCGACTTTGAACAAATATCTTCCGACTTGTACAAAGTGGATATAGAAGAAACAGGCAAAAGCGAATATGATGCACGTTTTACCAAAATTGAAGATATGATGGTAAAAGAGCCGGTTGTAGCCTATATCCTTTCTAAACCCAAAGACAGTCAAATTAAAGACATAGCCCACCAGCTTATTCAAATGATCGGCGATATGTATCCTATTGCCGACCAGGAAATAAGAGTTTACATTGAGCGGATTTTAAGTTCATTAAATGCAGAACAACTACAAGACATTTTGATCCGCAAGCTAAGTTATGCGGATAAGATCAAAGCCAAGATAAAGCATCATGCAGATAATTTTGCTGAAAGCCGTTTTAATGATCTGATTAAAGTTGGAAAAATAAAAGCCGAACCATCATGGAATTTCTCTGAACTGATTGTACCAGGTGTTTTAGGAGCCTCCATTAGTAAATCGCTTTATGAGCGTGAAGGCTTAATGAACAACTTTGAAACAACTATAATTACCGATATAGCTGCCTTACCCAATATCGCTTTTTGGCACCGCAATTTAGGCAGAGGCAAAGGATTTAGTATCAACGGTTATAAGTCTAACCATTATCCCGATTTTATTGTTGGCACAAAATCCGGCAAAATTATCCTGATAGAAACAAAAGGTGATGACCGGGATAATTCAGATAGCCAGGCTAAATGCAGGTTAGGCAACAAATGGGCAGAACTGGCCGGAACAAAGTTTAGTTACTTCATGGTATTTGACAAGAAAACTATAGACGGCGCTTTCAACGCTGATAAAGCACGGGAACTTATCCGGCAATTATAAATGATATAAACGAACCTACTATCACAATTAAAATGGGGCAATATGATAAAACGCACGCTTCACTTCAGTAACCCGGCCTATCTAAGTTTAAAACAAGGTCAGTTGATTATCGACCTTCCAGACTTAAAAATTTTAGGCGAACAGGAATCTAAAAAATCAGTACCTATTGAAGATATAGGCATTGTTGTGCTGGATCATCAGCAGATTACCATTACACACGGCTGTATTGCTGCATTATTAGACAACAACTCTGCCATTATCACTTGCAACCATACACACCACCCAACGGGGATGATGTTACCGATTGACGGGCATGACACACAAAGCGAGCGTTTCCGGCATCAGATTGACGCTTCACAACCGCTAAAGAAGCAGCTTTGGCAACAAACCATCCAAACCAAAATTTTAAATCAGGCAGCGGTATTGGCAGACCGTGGAATCGCACATGAAAACATGCTGCATTGGGCGAAGTCTGTGCGTTCCGGCGACCCTGATAATTACGAAGGACGGGCTGCCGCTTATTACTGGAAAAATGTGTTCCCTAAAAAAGTGGAGTTCTTTCGTGGTCGCGAGGGTGATCCTCCTAATAATTTGCTGAATTACGGCTACGCAATATTAAGGGCTATTGTTGCCCGCGGGCTGGTATGTTCTGGCTTAATACCTACATTAGGCATTCACCACCGAAATAAATATAATGCTTATTGCCTGGCTGATGACATTATGGAGCCTTACCGCCCGTATGTTGACCTAATCGTTCTAAAGATCATCGATAATGGCGAGAATTTTTTAGAGCTGGGCAACTCCATTAAATCCCAATTATTAGGTATTGCAACGGTTGACGTACAGTTTGAGAAAAGCAGAAGTCCTTTAATGGTCGGCGTACAAAATACTACCGCTTCCTTAGCCAGGTGTTATGAAGGAAAAAACAGGAAAATAAACTATCCAATTATGAAGAATTTTAATCCTAAAAGGGGCCTAAACTATAAGGTTGACGAAAATTTCATAGATCAGGATACAGAAAACACGTTTGAATACAATATAGGAGATGAAGAATAGCTACCGTTTTGATGAATGCGCTTAAATGAGTACCGGATTTTGTGGATATTAGTATTTTTTGACCTTCCGACAGAAACAAAGAAGGACAGGCAGATCTACAGCAGGTTTCGTAAGGATATTATGAAAGATGGATTCGGCATGTTTCAGTTTTCCATTTACCTACGGCATTGCAGCAGTCGTGAAAATGCTGATGTACACATCAAACGTGTAAAGAAAATACTCCCGCCTAAAGGCCATGTCGGCATCATGACCATTACCGATAAGCAGTTCGGAATGATGGAATTGTTCTATGGTAAGGAAGAAAAGGAGCTTCCAAACACCCCGCAGCAATTGGAATTGTTTTAGAATTTTAAATCCGGAAGCCTAAGCAACCGGATTTTTTAATTCTAATTTTGAACATAAACAACTGATATTTAGCCTTTTGAACTACGGTATGTTGTTGCAAATATCAGTTGTTCAAAGAATGAAAGCAAATCACAACATCGGTAATAAATACAGCATCAGGAGGGACGTTGTTGCAAATATCAGTTGTTCAAAGAATGAAAGCAAATCACAACTAACCCTAACGGGTTTACGGGTGGAATTAGTTGTTGCAAATATCAGTTGTTCAAAGAATGAAAGCAAATCACAACAAAAAGAGAAAGGGAAACGGCGAAAGCGAAGTTGTTGCAAATATCAGTTGTTCAAAGAATGAAAGCAAATCACAACAAGAGAATGTAACATTATATATCTGTGAACGTTGTTGCAAATATCAGTTGTTCAAAGAATGAAAGCAAATCACAACACAAGTTTAAAAATCAAACAAAAACAAAATGTTGTTGCAAATATCAGTTGTTCAAAGAATGAAAGCAAATCACAACATAAATACTTATGTAAAAACTATGAGTTACGTTGTTGCAAATATCAGTTGTTCAAAGAATGAAAGCAAATCACAACGCGTATCTTGCTGCCCACAACAATTTTTTTGTTGTTGCAAATATCAGTTGTTCAAAGAATGAAAGCAAATCACAACAC
>OLKV01000129.1_pt1 | contig 16634 bp, 12 predicted proteins | sample 1604391 | NCBI WGS metagenome assembly OLKV01 (sample SAMEA104055711, study PRJEB20765) | soil metagenome | isolation source: soil | reverse complement strand
TTCCCGGGTGATGATGCAAGGGAGTTTTGGGTTAGGGCCGAGGATCGTACACGGGAAACTGCCAAATGTTATGATAAACTCGGTATGGCGGAGTATGAAGCCATGGAAGCCTTTGTGAGGTATAATTATTAACTGGATTTCACAGATTATAAGGAATGATTACACCGATTTAAAGAACCCGGTGTAATCATTTTGTATCAACATAGAGTGTCATGGTGAGCCCCGTCGAACCATGTGGGCAAAGACCTCTGCGCGCGTCCTTCGACGGAGTTCAGGATGACACCCTTTTTTTATGCAACGACGCTTTAATATTTTATTAAAACCGTTCCTTCAAAAACTGCCCGGTATACGAGTTCTTCTCTTTGATCAGATCTTCGGGTACGCCTTCAAAAACTACTTCTCCGCCATTGTCCCCACCTTCGGGACCAATATCTATCACCCAATCGGCACATTTAATTACATCCATGTTGTGTTCAATCACAATAATAGTGTTGCCATGTTCAAGCAGGGCATCAAATGATTTCAGCAGCTTTTTAATATCCGCAAAATGAAGTCCGGTTGTAGGCTCATCAAAAATAAATAGCGTTTTATGGGTGTTGTTGCCCTTAACCAGGAACGACGCCAGCTTAATACGCTGTGCTTCACCGCCAGATAGCGTGTTTGATGATTGCCCCAATTGCACATAACCCAAACCCACATCCATCAATGGTTTTATTTTAGCGATGATCTTAGGCTCTTTGGCGAAAAACTCAAGGCCCTCCTCAATCGTCATGCCCAATACTTCCGATACATTTTTATCGTGGTAGGTAACATCCAGTATGTGTTGTTTAAAGCGTTTGCCACCGCAAGCTTCGCAAGTAAGGAAAATATCAGCCATAAACTGCATTTCGATCTTCACCTCGCCTTCGCCCTGACAAACATCACAACGACCACCTTCAACGTTAAATGAAAATGCCGAAGGCTTTAAACCTGCAGCTTTTGACACCGGCTGTGCAGCGTAAAGGTTACGGATCTCGTCCCAGGCTTTTACATAAGTAACCGGGTTTGAGCGCGACGAACGCCCAATCGGGTTCTGATCAACCAGTTCAACCTGTTCAATTTTTTGATAATCGCCTTCAATGCTATCATATTGCCCGGTTTGTTCGCCGTTGTAACTGCCCAGTGTTTTTTGCAGGGCTGGTGCAAGTATCCGTTTTACCAAACTGGTTTTACCTGAGCCGGATACACCGGTAACCACAGTAAGCACACCCAAAGGGAACTTAGCAGTTACGTTTTTAAGGTTGTTTTCGCGCGCACCTTTTATCTCAATAAAATCGTTCCATTTGCGCCTGCTTTTAGGGATAGCTATTTCTTCTTTACCGCTCAGGTAACGGCCGGTAAGGCTATTATCATCTTTTATAATCTCATCATAAGTGCCGGTAAAAATCAGGTTACCGCCGTGCGTGCCTGCCTCGGGGCCAATGTCAATAATATGGTCGGCCGCTTTCATAATCTCTTCTTCGTGCTCAACTACCAAAACGGTGTTACCCACGTCGCGGAGGGATTTTAAAACACTTATCAAGCGTTGTGTATCGCGCGGGTGCAAGCCTATGCTGGGTTCATCCAATACATAAATGGAGCCTACCAAACTACTGCCTAATGAAGTAGCCAGGTTAATCCGTTGCGATTCGCCGCCCGATAAGGTATTTGACAGCCTGTTGAGCGTTAAATACCTTAACCCAACATCATTTAAAAACAACAAACGGTTGGTTATTTCCATTAATAAACGTTTGCCTATTTTGGCATCGGTTTCGTTTAGCTCAATTGTATTAAAAAACGCCAGGGCTTTATCCAGCGGCATTAAGACCACATCAGTTATGGACTTACCCATAATTTTTACGTACGATGCATCCTGCCTTAAACGACTGCCCTTACAATCAGGGCAATTAGTTTTACCCCTGTATCGCGATAGCATAACCCTATACTGGATTTTATAGGTTTGCTCTTCCATCTCCTTAAAAAAAGCATCAAGCCCCCGGAAGAAGCCGTTGCCTGTCCATAAAAGCTGCTGTTGCTGTTCGGTAAGCTGGTTATATTGGCGGTGGATAGGAAAATCAAACTTCAGCGCATGTTTCACCAGCGCATCGTTCCATTCGCGCATTTTTTCGCTCCGCCATGGCGCAATGGCACCTTCATAAATGCTTTTGCTTTTATCGGGAATCACCAAATCTCCATCAATGCCAATTACTTTACCGTAACCTTCGCATTTTTTACAGGCGCCGTAGGGATTATTAAAGCTGAAAAAATTTGCAGTAGGCTCTTCAAAACGGATTCCATCCAGCTCAAAGCGGTCGCAAAAAAAGCGTTCTGTTTCTTTTTCAGCATCGGGCTCCATAAAACGGACATAGCAATCACCCTTCCCTTCAAAAAATGCAGTCTGAACCGAGTCGCCCAAACGGCTTACAGTTTCATCTTCTTCATTTTTAGAGATACGATCGATAACGATGCGGACTGTAGAGGCTGGGGTTGAGATTTGAGATTTGAGATCTGAGATTTGAGACGCCTCTTCACTTTCAGCTTTCAATGCCTCTTTCTTACCTTTCGCCTTTGACTTTTTACCTTTTGCCTCTACCTTCTCTCCCTCTATTTCATCAACCAACCACGATCCATCGTCAACAATGCTCATATCTTCGAGCAGGTCTTCAATTTTCGAGAGCTTGCCTTTAAATTCAACCCTTACAAAACCCTTTTGCATCAGCACCGCCAGTTCTTCTTTTAAACTGCGGTTATTGTGCGGATATAGGGGGCATAATACAGTTACCTGCGTTTCGGCAGGCAGCGTCATAATAAAATTGATCACATCGGTAACCGAATCTTTTTTCACCACACCACCTGATACGGGCGAAATGGTTTTACCTATCCGCGAAAAAAGTAATTTCAGGTAATCATAGATCTCGGTTGAGGTACCCACTGTTGATCGCGGGTTTGAGGTAATTACCTTTTGCTCAATAGCAATAGCCGGAGCAATCCCTTTTATATAATCAACATCAGGCTTGTTCATACGCCCCAAAAACTGACGGGCATAAGACGAAAGGCTTTCCACATAGCGGCGCTGTCCCTCGGCATAAAGGGTATCAAAAGCAAGTGACGACTTACCCGATCCCGACATACCGGTTACCACAACCAGCTTGTTTTTTGGAATGGCCACATCCATATTTTTTAGGTTGTGTACCCTCGCCCCTTTTATAATGATATGTTTTTGTGGATCTTTTTCTGCTTCGTTCACCATTTTATTAGTTCATAGTTGATGGTTCATAGTTCATAGATTGGAGGTAAACAGATAATGAATCATCATGCATGCAGCTAAACTTAGCTATTTTTCACCATGAACAATGATCTATGAACCACGAACTTCCTCAAAATGCAAAAATCCTAAAATATTTAGCAGTATCCAAATGAGTTTGAGAATAGTATCTGGTTAATTTGCAATTTGTTAAAGAGGTTGCATTGGGCTGACAATTGCTTAAAAAAGGCAAGGTTTCGCCGTCTTAACACCCTTAAATAAATTGACCCAATGCTTGCATGCCGCTTGTTACACTGGAATGACAATTGAAGAATTTGAAACGATTTGATTGGGCTTGTATTGTACCCGCCATTGTTAAATAATGTTAAAAACAGCTTTTTAGCATTACACGGAATAAATATTATTTGTTTTTTACGTGATTATTTGTTTTATTTGAAATAGAATTTTTAACCCCTAAAGAGAAACGTATAGATAAAACTCTACTTTAAATAAAATATTTAATTAATTTAAGTTAGTAGTTTTCTATGGATTTTCAATTGAAAAGTGATCAGGATCTAATCCATCATTACGTCGCAGGCGACGAAGCGGGTTTGGTTGAATTGATCCGCCGTTATCAATCAAAAATTTACACTTCCATTTATTTACTGGTAAAAGACGAGTATCTGGCCGAAGATATTTTTCAGGATACCTTTATTAAAGTAATTAATACTTTAAAAGCTGGTAAATATAACGAGGAAGGCAAATTTTTGCCATGGGTTACCCGCATTGCCCACAACCTGGTGATTGACCATTTCCGCAGGGAAAAACGCGCGCCCATGATCAGCAATGGCGACGACTTTGATATCTTTGAGGTTTTAGGCAATTACGACGAAAGTACCGAAGACCGCATGGTGCGCGAGCAAACCTACCGCGACCTTAAATCATTAATTCATTTACTGCCGGCCGAGCAAAAAGAAGTTTTAATTATGCGCCACTTTGGCGACATGAGCTTTAAAGAAATAGCCGACATTACCGATGTTAGCATTAACACCGCCCTTGGCCGCATGCGCTATGCCCTTAACAACCTGCGCAAAATGATGCAAAGCAAGGAATTGAGTCTGAAGAATTAAGGTAGTCAGTAAAGTCGAGAAGTCCGCAAAGTCCGAAAGTAAATTAAGGAATATCGAAACTCGCTTTCGGACTCTCCGACTTACCGGACTTTCGGACTAAAAATAAATTTCATTTAATTTTCATCTTCATAAAATATTATATTTAAGCTTTCGTTTAGTATCTGTAAACAAAAGATATTTTAAAAGCTTATGGAAGAAACCTTTACAAAAACTTTAAATTTACTAACTAACAAAGCCAAAGTGAACGAGGAATTGCAGGAGAATTTGGAAGGCGACGAGTTAATGTTTTATCATTCACTACGCGCTGATCTGGATCTTTTGAAGAGGAATCCAAAACTTCAAACTATCCACCATATATTGGATTATTCCAAAAGCCTTCGTTAGTAGTATCTCAACTTGCTGGTTCACAGATCATAGCTGGATTAAATTAAGCAGATGTGATTTGTGAACCTTTCTATTTCCCATTGGGTCATTAGTTCACTGGTTTATTAGTTCATTGGGCCGTTTCGGCGGGGAAAGCGTAAAACATTTTTTTGTCTTTGGTATATCCCAATTAATTGGGGATAATTGCAGTTAAGCGCAATTAAGCAGGTGTATCCGCATGCTAATACCAATGAACTATTGAACCAGTGAACCATTGACTAATGACTAAAAAAGACCGCTACAAAAATTTTGTTGAATATTTTTCAAAGCAACAACCTAACCCGGTTACGGAGTTGCATTATGGAAATCCGTTTCAGTTATTGGTTGCGGTAATTCTGTCGGCACAATGTACCGATAAGCGCATTAACCAGGTCACCCCGGCTTTGTTTGAACGTTTTCCTACGCCACAGGCCCTTGCAGCATCCACATCCGATGAAGTTTTCAATTATATCCGCAGTGTAAGTTATCCTAATAATAAGGCTAAGCACCTGGTGGGCATGGCCAAAATGCTGGTCGAACTTTTTAATGGTGAGGTACCCGCAGGGATTGATGATCTGCAAAAAATGCCCGGTGTTGGTCGTAAAACTGCCAATGTTATTGCATCTGTTGTGTTTGATGCTCCCGCGATAGCGGTGGATACACATGTGTTCAGAGTTTCGGACCGGATTGGCTTAACCACTAAAGCCCGCACTCCGCTTGCTGTTGAAAAACAGCTGGTTGAGTTTTTACCCCAGGATCTCTTAGGCGTGGCCCACCATTGGCTCATATTGCACGGGCGGTATATTTGCGTTGCCCGCAGCCCTAAATGCGAAATTTGCCCCATCAGCTGGTTTTGCAAATATTACGAACGCACGCACACCGAAACCGCCCTGTTAAAGGCCGAAGCCCTGAAACTTAAGAAAGTAAAAGAGCAGAAAAAGAAAAGCGCTTTAAATAAGATTAGTAAGGAGTTGGCTAAAAGAAGTGTGGATAAAGATATTTGATTGCTATCGTTACGTTGAGTAATTTCATAAAATAAAACCCCATCGTCATTGCGATGAGGAACGAAGAAGCAATCCCCGACTTTACAATGATGCCTCTGAATAATTAATTACTAAAAATATTAGTATTTATAAATAATATATTTTACATTTGTTGACACGATTTACAACATGAGCAACGCAGATAAATTAAAAGCATTACAGCTAACCTTAGATAAGCTGGAAAAATCATACGGAAAAGGCACCATCATGAAATTGGGTGATACCACTATTGAGCCAATAGAAGTTATATCAACCGGCTCTTTAGGGCTTGATATTGCTTTAGGCGTTGGCGGCTTGCCAAAAGGAAGGGTAATTGAGATATATGGCCCCGAGTCGTCAGGTAAAACCACGCTGGCTATCCATGCTATTGCCGAGTCGCAAAAAAATGGTGGCATTGCCGCTTTTATTGATGCGGAGCATGCTTTTGACCGTTTTTATGCTAAGAAATTAGGCGTTGATGTAGAGAATCTGCTGATCTCGCAACCCGATAACGGCGAGCAAGCGCTTGAAATTGCTGATAACCTGATCCGCTCTGGAGCTATTGACATATTAGTTATTGACTCTGTTGCCGCTTTAGTACCCAAAGCCGAAATTGAAGGCGAAATGGGCGACTCAAAAATGGGTTTGCAGGCACGCTTAATGTCTCAGGCTCTGCGTAAGCTTACCGGTACCATCAGCAAAACAGGATGCTGCTGTATATTTATTAACCAGCTGCGCGAAAAGATAGGCGTAATGTTCGGTAACCCCGAAACCACTACCGGTGGTAATGCCCTTAAATTTTATGCGTCTGTGCGTTTGGATGTTCGCCGTATCTCGCAAATTAAAGATTCTGACGAAGTTTCAGGTAACCGTGTTAAGGTAAAAATTGTAAAAAACAAAGTGGCCCCGCCATTCCGTATTGCCGAATTTGATATCATGTTTGGCGAAGGTATTTCCAAAGCCGGAGAGATCATTGACTTGGGTGTTGAGCATAACATCATTAAAAAAGCAGGTTCATGGTTTAGCTATGGCGAAACCCGCCTAGGTCAGGGCCGTGATGCGGTTAAGCAATTGATACTTGACAATCCCGAACTGATGGACGAATTGGAAACGAAAATTAAAGAAACCGTAAAAGGTGAGCAACTGGCGGAAGCATAGCTTTTGAATGATTACACTGATTTTTGTGTGATTCGCTGATATTATAACAAGCCCTGGCATTTGCCGGGGCTTTTTTACATTTCCTGTTTTTACTGAAATTTTAATAATCCTTCAAATAACAACAATGAACGATATTATATGTCCGATAGTGGATTATTACCTTCAAAAATCAATAGAAAATAAAACGAATAAACGTCCCATCAAAATAGATCCACTAATGGCTGACCCGAACCAAAATTCGGAAGAAGAATGGCGAACCTGGTTTCCTATAGATAGTAAAATCACAGATGATCAAATTTTAGCACTGGAAGATAAAATTGGCCACAAATTATCCATAGACTATATCTTGTTTTTAAAACATAAACATTTTTATGAACTGCAAATTTCAGAGGCAACATTTTGCAAACATCCGATAAATTCATGGAATAAAGACTTAGTAAAAATGATTTTTAATGGATATCCTAAAGAATATCTCATAGATAGAGGACTTATTCCGTTTGCTGATTGGAGTGATTGGGGGCATTTATGTTTTGATACGAATGCAGGAAGTTCTGACAACAATTATCCCATCTTTATCTGGGATCATGATATGCCAACTGACAATCAGTATTTCAGCCACAACTTCAAAAGCCTTATGATAAAACTTGGCAAGGAAGATAAAGAGAGTTGGGGGGATTAAGTTGCCATTATGGTATATAAACACAAATGGAAAACTCTCAAGAATAGCCTCGTAAACAATGTGCATCGGCACAAAATATTGGTAGAAAAATTTAAATTATATATCATTAGCATGCCGTAGGTATGCAACTTATGTAACATACCTACGGCACGTTGATTTGTACGGCATTTGTTTTCTACCAATATTTTGCTCCGATGGAGCATTCCAATATGCGATTCAGACTTTCCTCATCTTTACTCTGGACCGCTCAAAAAACACCCTAATATTTAAACGTCATAAACTCACCCCTCCTTCATATCATCCCATTTTTCACAGCAAACATTACCAGCCCGGCGGTATTTCTAACGCCCACTTTTTCAATCAACCTCAACCGGATACCCTCTATTGAGCGCTGACTAAGGAATAGTTGTTGCCCCATTTCGGCCGCTGTTTTCTCAGCGCATATCAATTTTAAAACATCCTGCTCGCGTTCGGTTAATTCAATGTTCTGATTAAAGGATGGCTTCAGGTTTCCCTTTATCACCAGCTTTTTCAGGAGCGCCTTACTCACTATATCATTAAAGTAGTATCCGTTTTCATAAACAATGTAAATGGCCTTCCTTATCTCGTCCGAATCTGCGTTCTTTAACAAATATCCGTTCGCGCCAATCTCCATTAAATGAATAATAAACTTATCATCATCATACATACTTACCACCAGTATTTTCACTTCGGCAAATTTCTTCCGGGCTAATTTGGTTGCTTCCATCCCATCCATTACCGGCATTTTCAGGTCCATAATAATCACGTCCGGAATGTTTTGCTCCATTTTATCCAGCAATTCCTCACCATTGCTCGCCTCTAAAATTATTTCGAAATTATTATCCTGTAACAGACCCACTTTTAGTCCGTCGCGATATATGGAGTAATCATCGGCTATCGCTATTTTTATCTTTTTCATCATTTTATTGATTTAGGAGTTGATGAAGCTTTGTATCTAGCGTATTATTTTAGTTAGTAATGTTATTTAAACAGCCAGTTAAATTGGGTTCGCAAGTATCAAATGTCTGCCTTATTTTCGGGAATATAAATATCAATGTAATAGTCATTTCCTTTTTGCGAGAACAACAAATCGCCCTTTAATAAAATAACACGATTTTGTATATTCTTTAAACCAAGTCCGTTTTTTTGAAACCGGAGTTCTTCAAACTGACTTTGGGTAAGGCCGTCGCCATCATGTTGAAGCGTTAGCTGTAGTATGTTGTTTTTGTAAACGGAGCTAATGTTTAATGTCCGTGCGTTGGCATGTTTAATAATATTGTTAATAAGCTCCTGCACCATACGATAAATGCTGATATCATTTTCGTGAGTTTGTAAAGTGTATGCCCTGTCGAGCGATGTTGCGGCTTTAAAATTACTGCCCGCTACTTTTTCTGTAAAATGCTGAATAGCAGCATTAAGCCCCAGCTCCTTTAAAATACTCGAATGCAGGTTATGCGAAATCCCTCTTACCTGGTTAATGGCTTCGTTAAGCAATTCCTTGCCCTTTTCATAAAACTGACCGTTGTTATCGTTAACCATATTAATTTTAATCCCCTGGAAATGGAGCTTCGAAGAAGACAATATAGCACCCACCTCGTCATGAAGCTGTTCGGCTATGCGGTGGCGTTCTGTTTCTTCGCTTCTTACAGCCGCTTCAATTAATTGATTTTGCTGGTTTTCGCGCAGCTTTTGTATATTTTTTTGATACTGATACTTCTTTTGCTGAAAAAAAATGAAAATAAGCAGGATGCTTACAAATAGTAAAAGCATAACCGCAATCCCCAAAAAAAGCAAAGATTTTATTTCTTCATTGGTTTGATTCATAAAAGCCTTTGGCTATAAAAACATTAAAAATTATATAAACAATATTATGAATGTTCCACAGGTTTATCGCGAAATTTTGCAAGCGCACAGTAAGCTCGTTGTAAAGCAAAAAGATGAAAAAATTTGCGGTAACATAGATACCCAGCCCGGTAACAATCCAAAAATCAGGGTGCCTTTTACCAGCCTCCTCGTCCTCTTTTATCTTATATAGATAATACTGGAGGCAAAAAAACAACAGCAATGCAGCTTCAATTGATAATAAACGACTGCTTAACTGTTTGTAATAAAAAAAATCCTGGTAAAAACTAAAATTGATGATTACAAAGGCAACAAACAGCCATTGGATGATCTTTTTAGTTACGGTAATAAACGGCTGGTTAAGCTTAATAAAAAATGTGCTGAACAGCGTAAACCTCACAATGGAGAGAATATTGTAAAGGTAATTGTTCGATTTAAAATTATCTGGTAACACCGTCCGGAACTTCCAGATCAGATCTATACAAACATTTAAAAACAATGCAGCCCAAATATATATAATGATAGGTTTGTTAAAAGCAGGTTGTTTTTTTTTTATAAAAAGAATGGCCAAAGGAATGAGCAGCGCCCAAACCTCCGACCAATCTATAATATTTTTAATAATACGGTTCACGTAGGTTCGGTACTAATTTTATGGCAACGTAGCCGGTGGCGAAGGATTGGAGTTGATGCCCCCAGGTGACGACGATAAGTTTGCTGTTCCTTTAATTAACTCGATCTGATAAATCACATGCTGATTAGAAGCATCTATTTTTGGAACAAAAAGCAGGTAATCAAACGGCCGCATTTTGCCGGTTGAATCGGCTATTAATGATACAATAGCTTCTTTGGAAACATAAGTATTACCCAAAACAGCTTTACCGTTTAAATCAATTAAACTGTCCTTCTGTATTTTTAAGGTATCAGGATTAGTGGCATTTAAATAATTGCCGGCGGTATCAATAATGTACGAAATAAGCTGGTAAGGCCTCTTTGTATCTTCGGCTTTTGATGTATAAAACTGAAATACAAAATTATTGGTCTCAGGCTTGGTAAGCCAGTGATTAACCTCGGCAGCCGGATATTTTAGTTGTGCAAATTGCGTATGATCCTGACCTTGCTGGCCCTGCTTACACGCAGTGACAAAAAGGAGTATACATACAAAAAAACATGGGGAAAGCAATTTAAGGAAATTGCCATTGAGATTTTTTTTCATGATGTGATTTTTAAGGTTAAGGTATATTCTTGCGGTGAACCGTTTTAAATATTTCAGCTTAAAATAAGGATATTGTTTTGATAGGCAAAAGAAAATAATTAATTATCTCAAAGAGAAAGTATTTTTACTATTTAGATAACATTACACTACTTTCGATAATATATGGATGTTTCTCTTCAATATTTTTCTAACGGGAAACTGCAATGGGGGCTGCCTTCAAAGCAATTGCACCTTTTATACAGCCTCGTTTTATTTTACAATAATAACCTTGCTGCTATAAACCTTTTGCCCCAATAACATTCTAAAAATATAACTTCCCGGCGGTAAACTGGCAACATCTACTATCGTACTAAAATTTCCGGCGGTTATAGCTTGCTGGTTATTATAAACAGTTTGTCCGGATGCGCTTATGAGCGATAAGCTCAGGTTTTCATTTGCGGGGGCCGCAAAAATAACATTCAACTGACTGCTTGCGGGCACTGGAAATAAAATCAGGCCGATATCGCTTCCACTACCTGTATTACCAGTTTGCGATACAAACACAAAATTTTCTGACTGTAGCTGGCAGCCGCTCGCCATAGTGATAACCACACTGTAATTGCCGCTTTGTTTTGGTGTATAATTTTGATTAACGGCACCACTTATTGCTTTTCCATCGAGATACCACTGATTGCCGGTAGCAAAATTCGAACTCAAAATCGCGCCGTTTTGTGTGATAACCGGCCGGGTAACAGCTACGGCCTGCCGGCCTGCTGAAGCGCAGCCGGCACTTTTCAACTTCATATTATAAAAATAATAATAGTACCCTTCATAATAGGCGGTATCAGTACCTGATGTGGCATTATTACCGGTAATGCTAAAAACATTGCCAGCGCTAAACGGATAACCGGTTACCCCGCCGTTACTTCTAAAAATGGTTGAAGTGCTATCAAAAACAGGAGTAATGGTATAGGTTCCGGCTGCGGGCAGCAACAAATTAAGGTTATAAATAGCACCCTGATCTTTAGGATCATCGGGTTGTGCGCCAGGCAGCGGATTTGTTACAGTTGCCATCGCATTAATGGTGGTGCTTGATATCACTTCGCCGCCCAAATTGGCCACGTTAAATGTTATTTGCCCCGAATTGCCGATATATAAGCGCGCACTTTCTATTATAACCGGAATGTTGGTATGCACCGTAATATAAGGCGTATACTGATTATAACCCCCTGCCGAAAATACACTTTTTGTGGCCGGGCCAACCGTACCGTTAAAATCATTTAAGCCCGCGTAATAGGTATTGTTTACCGGAGCGGTAGGCATTTGTGTTAGCGGTCCATAAGCAATAGGGATACTGTCGGCAATATTTTGATACCAAAGCAACTCCCCGTCGCCGTTACCCGATAGCTGATATTGCTTGCTATTATCACAGTAATAAGCATTAAGGCCGCTTGCTACAGGCGGCGCACTTATTAAAACCGCTGATGTAGCCTGGTTATTTGCGGCCACAACATCTCCGGGTAGGTTACTGGTAGCTGTAATTTGATAGTTTGAGCCCGAAACAGCGTTAAATGTACCGTTAACGGTAAAGTTTTCCTGCTCGGATGGGGCGAGTGTGCCAGTATATACTTGCTGCAGGGTTGTAAAAGTATTATCAGGTGCTGTAACTACTACCGTAACCGGGATATTGCTGATAGCAGCACTTCCAAAATTTTTCAGGGCAACGGTAACCTGTGTAGCTACCGCACATGATCCGGTTGAATCGGGACTAACAATGCCTGTTATGCCTGCATCGGTGCTGGTTAGTAAAAACTGAACCCGGTAATCCTGTGTTTCACCTTTGCCGTAAGTACCGCATGGCTTTATGGTTGAGGTATCGGTTGTTTCTGTTAATACTACACGCATCAGGCTATAGTTACCGGGGACTACCGATACAGGCACGGCAATATTACCGGTATACGTACCCGTTCCGTTAAAAATGATGGTGGTAGCTGCCAGTTCATTAGGCTCAAAAATACCGTCGCTGTTCCAGTCTACATAAATTTTGGCCGCTTTGTTAAAGTTTGCCCCACAGGTGCCAAGGGTTACATGTAAAGGATAGGTTTTCCCTTGTTCCAGTTGAACAGTTATATCAGTATGATCGCTATAACTTGTACAGCCCGCTGGCGGCGTATAATTTAAATTGGCAACATTAATATTATTAACCCGCGAATCGGCATTTGATAGCGGTGCCGATGTACAATAAGCCACTCCGCCTATGCCGGTAGCAATAAGCGAGTAATCCTGTGCCGCACCGCTTAAAGTACCTTTGTGCGAAACCGTTATGGTGTATGTTTTGCCCGGTACGGCGTTCTTTACATAAACCTGTTCCACATTATCAACTATATTATTGCCGGTTGTTGCCGCTACCGATGGATTTGAGGGATCTAATACCCATGGCATAAAAGTATTACTGCCATCACTCATGCGGATATCCAGATCATTTACCAATTTTGGTGTACGGCTGTTCACGGTACCATCCGCTGTAGGTGTTCCGGCAGGATCGGTCCATGATATAGTTGCCGATAAAGCACCATCTCCGGATGCCGTTACCTGGTAGGTTTGCTGCTGTCCCTGTTGCAGGGTATTCTCTTTAACAAGGCTCTTTTTACCGTTATCAGTTATAGCCTGTGCGGCTTTGTTCATATTTAACAGGCCCCAGCCATAAATATAATCGGGGCCAACATTTCCTGCATCAAAAGCAGTGTGGCAAGCCAGACCCTTTAATGTTGCGGCACGCATAAAATTGCCGCCGTTTTTTTGCGCATAATATTCCTGCAATAAATACAATGATCCGGTGATATTAGGCGCCGCCATGGAGGTGCCCGATAGTGTGATATACGAAGTAGGGCTGCTGCTCCCGCTCGAAAGTACATCTACTCCATCGCCCACAACATCTGGTTTAACCCGGCCATCATCCGTAGGGCCCCAACTGCTAAAAAATGCTATCGAAATGTTTGAACTTGAGGATGGCCCGCCCGGTATTGGATTTACGGCGCCTACGGTTAATATATTTTTTGCGTTGCCTGTTGTACTTATCACATCGTACCCGGTATTATTGCTAATGTTAGCAGGCCGGGCTCCTTTATTAACCAATGTTTGGTTGGTACTACTCAGGTAGCCCCAATAGGTTTGCCCAACGGTAGGTCCCGGGTAATCATGCGCGTTCCCCGCCGATTCTACAATCAGGTAATAAGGCGCATTAAAAGCAATCTCGTCCCAAGTCTGTGTTCTTTGTCCGTAAAAGCCGAAGTTATAGTCTACAGTATCACCCGGCAGGCCATACCATTCCCAACGGTTTGCTTCGTCATTAAAATTCCATCCGGCCTCATCACCGTAAGAGTGATTGGAGAGCAACAGGTTAGTTGCGGCAGCACTCATTTCGGTTACATCGTTATCAAAATAATAAGAGTGCAGCGTAGCAGCATTAAATGCCATGCCTTTGGCCGGGGGGTAAACGCCTTTTGCTATCATAGTGCCTGCCACGTGCGTTGCATGATCTATTATTGCAGCAGTATCTTCAATAGTAATATTTTTACCGGCAAATTCCTGGTGCGCTTTATATACAGCGCCGCCATCCCATATAGCCAGCTTATTATTTAAACCCGTAGTTGATCCCGAAAGATTAAGCCCCAACGTGCCGCCGGGCTGTACTGTATTAGTTAAAGTTGTTGCTGCCGCGATGATATTATCATCCGTTGCCAGGTATATTGGGAACCCAAGGCTATTAACTCCTTGCAGGGAAACTATCCCCCCTTTTTTTGTTTTACGCCGGACAGGCCATCCGTGCGTTTTTGCCAAAGCCAAAGCTTTTTGGCGATTGCTGAGAAACAGCCTGTTATATTGGGATGAAAGATCAGCCAGTTTCCTTTTTTTAATATCAGTTGCCGGTATCTGCTGCCCAAATGTTTTGTTTACCAAACAGAGCATTAATAAACATACCACTGCTGTATAAAGCCTATGCATACTTCTTAATGGCCATATAGTTTAAGGTAAAAATTGAAACAACAAGTTTACTATTTTATACACCATTATAAAATTTGTTTTTTATAGAAATTTTCAATCCAACCTTATAGTATATCCGTACGTTAAAAGGGATGCAAAAATAAAAAGGCAATTTAGGTAAACTGTAATTCTTATTAAATGATCCCGGCAAAAAGGATGGGGCTTTTAAAAATATATTCAACCTAACGATGGAGGTAATTAGCAACACGCTTCAAAAATGTCCAAAAAAATCGCTTGTGTAAAATATTCGTGACACGTAATTGATGATTATCGGGGTGAAAAACCAACTGGGGTCAAGAATAACCGCATTGTGGAATATTTTCCCCGCTTAACAAACAACGGTGTTATCTTATTAATTATTGGGCAACACTAAGTAACTATCTATTAATTACTTATAACACAGAGGAAAAAATGCAATATTAATAATATTTACTGATATTATTTGCATATTATTGAATGCACTATTAGTAATTAGCATTGTTATTGCTTGTTCTGTAACTAATTTAAAAGTGAAAGTTTTGAAAAAACAATTATTATTTTGTTTAGCAGCATTTACCCTGGCGCTTGGTTTTACAAATGCTAATGCCGCAGCAATTTCATGGCAAGGTGCAGCCGGAGCCTCGGGTACTTTTTGGGGGCTTGGAAGTAACTGGTCCAGCGGCACAGTACCAACATCTTCGGATGACGTAACCATACCTGCCACCACAAACAAACCAACAGTCAATGTAACGGCTAACTGTAAATCGCTAACGATAAGTGGTTCAACAGTTCTAACCCTGTCGGCAAATCTCACAATTGCAGGCTCTTTTTCAATTAATAGCGGCTTTAGTTTAAATATCCCGGCCGGTACAAACCAAACCTTAACCGTAGACGGTAGCGCAACCTTAAGTGCAGCAGGATCTTCACTTATCATCGGAGCAAGCAATAAAATAGTTTTAACCACTTTAACAATAAGCTCGGGGTGTTCATTGAGTAGCTCTGGTACTATAACTGCAAGTTCAGATGTTACACTTGCCGCTGCAGGGTCTTCGTTAAATAATACTACAACCGGAAGCTTTACCACAGGAGGTAAACTCCACATTTCATCAGGATGTACCGTTTCAAACGCGGGGAGTTTTACGGTAAGCTCTGGCACTACTACTTTAGACGCTTCCGGCGCGGTTATCACTAACGCCTCAACCGGTACTTTTAAAACGTCGTCAGACGTATCACTTGGCTCAGGCTGTACCATTACCAATTCCGGCTCATTTGATTCAAGCACAGGAAATTACACCTTTGCAGCTTCAGGATCTGCTATATCAAATTTATCCGGTGGCACATATTCTATATACAACAATTCTTCAATTACATTATCCGCAGGTTGTTTTATAACAAATGCGGGTACCTTTAATGCCGGCAAATCAAACCTTTCCTGCAAAATAAGCTTAGATGCAAATAGCAGTGAGTATATAAGTAATACCGGTACTTTTTATTTAGGTTCAACATCAGCTATTAGTCTTACAGGCAGTAGCACGTATGTAAAAAACACAGGTACTTTTACGCTACAGTCAGATCAATACGGTTCGGCTAGTATTGGTGCTACTTTTACGCCTACTGCTTCAACCGGATTTATAGGTACATTTAACGTTGAACGTTATTTGAGCGGCGACCTTACCGGCACCAACAACGCTTATCGCGGCTATCGCTTATTATCATCGCCGGTAGCAACCACCTCTTCCAGTGGTTTTTACAGTATAAACTATCTTCAAACCTCAACCTGGCTTTCGGGCCCCACAGGCGGCGGTTTTGATTATCCTAATCCGGGTAATCCTACTATCTATCTTTATCGCGATAACCTAAAGCCTTCTAACCTTACTTTTACATCCGGCAATTTCCGTGGTGT
>OLKV01000012.1_pt1 | contig 16706 bp, 19 predicted proteins | sample 1604391 | NCBI WGS metagenome assembly OLKV01 (sample SAMEA104055711, study PRJEB20765) | soil metagenome | isolation source: soil | reverse complement strand
GAATAGTTTTCTTCATTTTCTGTTACCCAAACCGTTTGTGCCCCCTCTGGTACTTTTATTGCTTTAAAATTTAATAAATGAGCTTTTAAAAGTCTCCCCTGCCGGGGAAGATTTAGAGGGGGCTCAAAATCGAAATTCCGAAATGAAACTATATAGTACCAAAAACCCGGCAAGCCGGGTATCATTTAAAGATGCTGTATTTAACAGCATGCCGCAGGATAAAGGCTTATACATGCCTGTTAGCATTCCCCGTTTGGATGATAAGTTTTTAAATCATATTGATGAATATACACTGCCGGAAATTGCTTTTCATGTAGCAAAAACCCTTTTGGGTGATGATATTCCGGATGCTGACCTGAAAGCTATTATTTATGATGCCATAAACTTTTTAGCTCCGGTTGTTAAGCTGGAAGATAACGTGTTTGTGCTTGAGCTTTGGCACGGCCCTTCGCTGGCATTTAAAGATTTTGGCGCAAGGTTTATGAGCCGGGTAATGAGCTACTTTTTGGAGAAAGGCGAAAAGCAACTGGATGTACTGGTAGCCACATCAGGCGATACCGGTGGCGCAGTAGCCTTAGGTTTTTTGGGTGTGCCCAATACCCGCGTAACTATATTATACCCTAAAGGTAAAGTGAGCGGTGTACAGGAATTGCAATTAACCACCAATGGCCAAAACATCCGCGCCGTTGAGGTTGCTGGCACTTTTGATGATTGCCAGGCACTGGTTAAACAGGCCTTTACCGATGTTGAGCTAAACGAAAAATTCAGACTTACATCAGCGAATTCTATCAATATTGCGCGGTTGATTCCGCAAACGTTTTACTACTTTAACGCTTATGCACAGTTGTTAAAGCAGGGTATTAATAAAGTTGTTTTCTGCGTACCTAGCGGCAACTTTGGCAATATTGGCGCAGGTTTACTGGCCTGGAAAATGGGACTGCCCGTTGAACATTTTGTTGCGGCAACCAATGCCAATGATACCGTACCGGAGTTTTTAAAAACAGGCGTTTATCAGCCTAAACCGTCGGTAGCAACGCTAAGCAACGCCATGGATGTTGGCGACCCAAGCAACTGGGTACGCATAGCCGACTTGTTTAAAGATGATTTGGGTGCGCTTAAGAATTTAGTTATCGGCTATAGCTACAATGACGAGGAAACACTGGAAGCTATCAAATTTATCAATGATAATTATAACTATGTGGCTTGTCCGCATACCGCAATAGCCTGGCAAGCGCTGAGAGATTATCAGCATGATAATTACAAGGCTGACACGGCAGGTGTATTTTTATCAACCGCACACCCATGCAAATTTCCGGATGTATTCCCTAAAACCATTGCTGGAAAAATTGACGTGCCGGAGCAGGTTAAAGCACTGGTAGCAGCAGATAAAAAAGCTACAGCATTAGGCAAAGATTTTGACGGGTTTAAAAAGTATTTGCTGGAGAATGAGTAAAACGGTTGTTTGTGAGGACACAAACAACGGGGAAGAGAAAAACTCTAAAATCTATATCTTCAAATACTATTACTATTAACAGGCGTTAGATAACTGAACTTTTGGAATATAAATTATCAAATCTTCCGTAACTTAGGATTATATAAACATTTTGCAATGGACCTACAGGCAGAGAAATTAAAACTGGTTCAAGCGGTTTTAAATATTAATGATATTAATATAATTAAAGAGGTTGAAAACTTGCTCAAAAGTCACGATCATGATTGGTTTGATGATTTAAGTGAAGAACAACAACAATCTGTTTTAAGAGGATTGGCTCAAGCCGACAGAGGAGAAGGCATTCCTCATGAAGAAGCTATTGCACGACTTGGATTATGAGTTATACTATACTCTGGATGCCGGAAGCATTGCTAACTTTCGAAGAGAGGATCACATATCTTAAAATTCATTGGACGGAAAAAGAAATAAAACGATTTAAAGAAAGAGTAAAAAACTATTTAGAAATTTTAAAGGAAGAACCTCTTATCGGAAAAAGGCCGGGCAAACTAAAAAATGTTCACATGGGTCTTATTATTAAGCAAGTTTCTATAATCTACAGGGTAAAAGTTATCACGAAGGAAATTGAGTTAATTTCCTTTATTGATAATCGTCAGAATCCGAAGAAAATTAAAAAATATAAGGAATAGTTCTATGTCCACGTTCTGATTCTTCATAAACTACTTTCGTTGTTGTTTGTGAAGACACAAACAACGGGAATGAAAACAAAATAAAGAGTTTCGCAGTCTGTGTCCTCACAGACTGCCTTATTTACATCATCTGAAACCTAAATATGCTTAGCAAAATTACAACTTCAATTATTTGCCTTTTATTAGGCATTTCTTTAACAAGTTGTAATGATATTACCAAAAGTGAAGAATTTAATTCAGAGCAATGGAAACAATATATCGGAGTTGACGGGCCTAACAGGGACTCAATGGCCGACGGTCTTATCAAGAGTCATAAATTATTAGGACTATCCAATAAACAGATGCTTCAACTTTTAGGAGGGCCAGCAAATTACACCGATACAACCAAAACTTATTATGAACTTTCGGAAGAATTTGACGGGATCGACCCTGTATCGGGCAAAAATCTTATCATAACGTTCAATAAAGATTCTATTATTACCAATGCCAAGATTGAAGAATGGCATAAACACTAACACTATGATCAACACCATTATATTCGACCTTGGCGCAGTTTTAATTGACTGGAACCCGCATTACATGTACCGCACCGTTTTTTCCGATGAGGAAGAAATGAAAAACTTTCTGGCTACAGTTTGTACTTCCGACTGGAACGAAGAACAGGATGCGGGCCGATCCTTACAGGAAGGTACCGAAATATTGGTGAAACAATTCCCGGAGCACGAGGATAATATCCGTGCATTTTATACCCGTTGGGAAGAGATGTTGGGCGATGCCTTTGAAGATACAGTTGAGGTATTTAAAGAATTAAAGGAAAGTAATAAATACAAAATTTATGCGCTCACCAACTGGTCGGCAGAAACGTTTCCGGTTGCTTTGGAGCGCTTTGAATTTTTGCATTGGTTTGATGGCATTGTAGTTTCAGGTGCCGAGAAAATGCGCAAACCTACTGCTGCGTTTTACCAGATATTACTCGACAGGCATCATGTTAATGCCAGCGAAGCTTTGTTTATTGATGATAATTACCGTAATATTTTAGCTGCAGAAGCATTGGGAATTAAATCGATCCATTTTACATCAGGGGCGTTATTGAGGAGGCAATTAGTGCAACTTGGGATTTTATAGTTGATAAACTATAATGTGGGGTTTAATTTTTATAATAAACAAACTCCTCTTTGTTTTTATTGAATAACACCAATTCATTCTTTTCATTTATCGCTACATATCCGCTGGGAGCTATCCATTTATAGTTCTTTTTTAGCACCACATTCCCGCTATTATCCATATAGTTGTATAAGCCGTCGGTCTTAAAAATAATAACATTATCATTTACCGATATTGGCTCTTTATCGCTTTCGAACATTTTTTTCAAGCCATTATAATAGTACCAGATATTATTCTTTTTTAAAGCAAACATGTTTTCAAACTGGTAATAATCGCCCGTTTTGCCATTATTTCCTACGTAATCCAAAAACTCAAATTTCAGGTATATCTGCCCTGATTTATTGATAATTCCTATTTTTTTTCCTTTTTTTAACACTGCGTAATTGCTGCACAAACACAAAATGGAATCAAATTGGGGTTTTACTTTTTTATTTTCAATACCCGACTCTGTTGCGTTAGCATCTTTTGCTACGGCAATTTTATCGCCATCAATAATAAAACCGTATTTCTTTCCTTCTTTAAAGGGCCATAATTTAGGTTGAACAGGTTTACCTTCAACATCTACATCCATGCCCTCGGGCACAAACTTTCCCGAACTAAATGAAAAATACTGGTATTGGTTATCAAATACAAGTCCATCCTCATCGGCATATAGTTTAGCATCGTTTGATTGAAACTCGCTATAGATAGGTTTTATAAGATATGCTCCCCTTCTGTTAATTATGCCATACTTTCCATTCTCTTTTACCAGCGCATATTTGCCTTTAAAAGGGTAAGCTTCATCAAACAGTTTATCGGTTATCTTTTCTTTGGTATTTGCGTCTATATAACAAAACTTGTTATCCTGAGCAATGGGGATAATATTGTCGTTTTTGGCAATTTCATACGAAAACTCATTTAACACATCCAGATCGAAAGGGTATTTGCTGTTGGCATTGGGATTTTCGGGCTGGGCGTGAACAAAAGGACTTATTAAAGCAATCAGTATAATTACAATTGTGATTCTTTTCATTGCAAAGTTCTATTCAAGCATGCAAATGAGCTAAGGCTTTCGGAAAGCAATTTACGTTTTTTTCGGCTTATCCGAGTGCAGATCATGACAGTAATGTAAAAATGATTAACTAAAACGATTTTTAAATTCAAAAATCGGACGTTTGTTTTCGTTATTAAATCAATAATTACACTTTTTTACGTACAAATAACGAATTAGGTTCGGTTGTACTGTATAAAATAAGTGCCTGAGATAGCAAAATTCAAAGATTTCACTAAAATGCCGCCACAAAAGGATGGAAATTGTTGAGACGTCAAAATCAGACTATTGAAACACAGCTTTGTATAATTATGCGATAGATAAACGCTACCTTTTTTTTAACCCTAAAATTGAAAAATCGCTATCTGCTTTTTCAATAATATTACCCAGCATCCCTAAACCTGTTACTTCCATTTCAACCAGATCGCCGGGTTTAAGCCATTGTGGTTTATAATCGGGATCGTTGCGTAAACCCGTTCCGTTGAGCTCCAAAAAACAACCGGTACCAACCGTGCCCGATCCGATTACATCGCCGGGCAGTACGTCGCAGCCGTAGGCGCAGCGTTCAATAATTTCAGCAAAGGTCCAGTCCATATCGGCCATGCTGCCTTTTGATACTTGTTTGCCATTCACCACGCATTTCATCTCCAAATTATAGGCATTCCCGGTATGTCCCGCTTTTGGTGCAATTTTATAAGGCTCCAACTCATCGGGTGTTACCAGCCAGGGACCAATAACGGTGCAAAAGTCCTTTCCCTTTGCCGGGCCAAGGTTCAGCATCATTTCTTCCAACTGTAAGGTGCGGGCGCTTATATCGTTCATTATCATAAAACCGGCAATCAGGCTGTCAGCATCGGCCGCTTTTATGTTCCGTGCTTTTTTATTTAGCACGATAGCTACTTCCAGTTCAAAATCAAGCTTCTGAAAATGATCTGGCATACAATTGATTTCGCCTATGCCTTGTATGGCGTTGTGATTGGTGAAGTAAAATACAGGGTACTGATCAAATTCGGGGATCATATCAAGTCCCCGGTTACGCCTGCCTGCCGCCACATGCTGCCTGAAAGCATAGGCGTCCCTGCACGACGTTGGATGCGGAACAGGTGCCAGCACCTCAAAAAATAACTCTTCCTTAGCCTCCATTTTATCCGAAGTAATCTGCGTGTTGATGCTTTGCGCCCGCAGCATCAGCTCATCGCCACCCCATAAAAATTCATTCATATTATCGGGGATCAGTTTGTCGCAGGAGTTGAGGTTATAAATATGCCCATTTATAAAAACACCCAAATGCTCCCGGTCTTCGGTTTTATAGGATACTAATTTCATAGGTTAAAGGGTTGGTTAATCAAAGCTAAGGATTTTTAGTTTATTAAGTTGATTGGGTTGGATTGAGTTGATTAAGTTTTTGATGGATATAATCAAATACTCTCGATCAATCTAATCAACTGCTCTCTTAATCAACTTAATCAACCACCATTTGCATCTTAAATATTAATGCCATAGCTTTGTATAACTAATTATGAGCATACAAAAACACTTTCTTTTTTCCCTGGGGCTCACTTCAATGAGTGATGCTTCTTCTTTCAGGGATGCTGTGCTCGCTAAAATTGTTTTAGCACAATACTAATTTAAAATTGTTATACAAGTTATGTTGGTTGTAGTACATTACAATCCATCTAAACTATTGTAGCCTTTTTACACGTCCTGGTTAAATTATTAAACTTTTCCTGAACGTTTTTAATTAAACAAAAAGTCATGCCTGTTTATCATACATTAGGAGCTATTCCGCCCAAGCGGCATACGCAGTTTCGTAAGCCCGATGGTACTTTATATGCCGAAGAGCTGGTATCAACCGAAGGCTTCAGCAGCCTGTATTCGCTGGTGTACCATGCTTACCCTCCTACGCTCGTAAAAGAGCTTGGTGAAGCTTATTCTGTTGAGCCAAAGATAGCCCGCGAAAAGCATCTGAAGCATACCAGCCTGATCGGTTTTAAAATTGAGCCCGAGGATGATTACCTGCAAAGCCGCAAGCCGGTATTGGTAAACAGCGACCTGCATATTTCGCTCGCGGCGCCGCGCCAATCAATGACGGATTATTTTTATAAAAACAGTCAGGCAGATGAGGTTGTATTTGTGCACGAAGGTACAGGAACGCTAAAAACGGGCTATGGTAACATCAAATTTGCGTATGGCGATTACCTGATCATTCCGCGTGGTACTATTTACCAGATGGAATTTGATACTGCCGATAACCGCTTGTTTATTGTAGAAAGCTTTAGCCCAATCCGTGTGCCCAAACGGTATACCAATGCTTACGGGCAACTTACCGAACAATCGCCCTATTGTGAGCGGGATATTAAACGGCCAACCGACCTGCAAACGCATGATGAAAAAGGCGACTTCAAGATCCTGATTAAAAAACAGGGACTAATATACCCTTACATTTATGGCACGCATCCTTTTGATTTTATTGGATGGGATGGTTTTCATTATCCCTGGGCCTTTTCAATCCATGATTTTGAACCGATTACGGGCCGTCTGCATCAACCGCCACCTGTGCATCAAACTTTTGAAGGGCATAACTTTGTGATCTGCTCGTTTGTACCGCGCAAGTTTGATTATCACCCGCTCTCTATACCGGCACCATACAACCATAGCAATGTAGATAGCGATGAATTGCTTTATTATGTAGATGGTGATTTTATGAGCCGCAAAAGCGTGGTTAAAGGACAGATAACCCTACACCCCGGTGGCATTCCCCATGGACCGCATCCTGGTTCAGTTGAAAAGTCGATAGGTAAGGAAGCAACCGACGAGTTAGCGGTAATGATAGACCCATTTAAGCCCCTGATGCTTACCGAAGATGCAATTAAAATAGAAGACGAAAACTATTATAAGAGTTGGGTTTCGTAGCCCCACCCAAACCCTCCCCGGTAGGGAGGGCTTAAAAATTTAAAATAAATTTAAAAACAAAGAAGTCTCCCCTACCGGGGGAGATTTAGAGGGGGCTAAACAATGGAAACATTAACTATAGATAAACCAATAATAACAACTGATTTTTTACCGCTTAATGGTACCGATTATGTTGAATTTTATGTAGGTAATGCCAAACAGGCGGCCTATTACTACAAGGCGGCCTTCGGCTTTCAGGATATGGCTTATGCGGGGCCCGAAACAGGGGTTCGCGACAGGGCATCATACGTTTTGCAGCAGGGTAAAATACGTTTGGTATTAACCACTCCTATGCATTCCGACCATCCTATCGCGCAGCACATAAAAAAACATGGTGATGGGGTTAAGGTACTTGCGTTATCTGTTGATGACGCTTATGATGCTTTTGAGCAAACCACCAAACGTGGTGCAGTGCCGTATCAACAGCCTCAAACTTTAAGCGATGAACATGGCGAAGTACGTACCAGTGGCATTAAGCTTTATGGCGACACGGTACATTTGTTTGTTGAACGGAAAAACTACCACGGTATATTTTTACCTAACTATCATGTGCATCAAACCCATCACCAGCCGTCAGATACTGGGTTGTTGTATATTGACCATTGTGTAGGTAATGTGGGCTGGCATAAAATGAATGAGTGGGTTAATTTTTATGAAGAAACCATGGGTTTCAAAAACATTTTAACATTTGATGATAAAATGATCTCTACCGAATACTCGGCGCTGATGAGCAAGGTAATGAGCAATGGTAACGGCTTTGTTAAATTCCCGATAAATGAACCGGCCGAAGGGAAAAAGAAATCGCAGATAGAAGAATATCTTGAATTTTACGAAGACGAAGGCGTACAGCACCTGGCCCTGGCTACTCACAATATTGTTGAAACCGTAACTGAGCTACAAAGCCGCGGTATTGAATTTTTAACGGTACCTACTTCTTATTACGATGATTTAACTGCGCGCGTAGGTCATATTGATGAAGATTTGGAACCACTGAAAAAACTTGGCATCCTGGTTGACCGCGACGACGAAGGTTATCTGTTGCAAATATTTACCAAGCCTGTTGAAGACCGCCCTACCCTTTTCTTTGAGATTATTCAGCGTAAGGGTGCTAAATCATTTGGTGCGGGCAACTTTAAAGCGCTGTTTGAAGCTATTGAGCGGGAGCAGGAATCAAGGGGAAACCTTTAGGGGTGATTTTGGATTCGGATTGCAGATTTCGGATTTGGATGACTGTAAGCATTGAATTTAGATGTTTAAATAATGTGGATAATAAACGGCTAAAATATTCCGAAAATCTGCATTCAGACTTCTGATTTTCAATTTCATCTGTTACATTTGAGCCCGGCTTTTTCCGGGCTCTTTTTATAATGAACCTTGAAGAAATCATCGCCTTGCTGAAACAAAAATCAAACCCGGTTCACCTTGCCGGAATGAAACGTTTTGGCATTAACGATGGCGCCGCGTTGGGTATTCCAATCCCCGAATTGAGGAAGCTTGCCAGGGGAATAAAACGGGATCATGTGCTTGCATTGGCGCTTTGGGAAACAGGCTTTCACGAGGCAAGAATATTAGCGTCGATAATTGATGACCCTGCCATGGTTACGCCGCAGCAGATAGATAATTGGGTATATGACTTTAACTCGTGGGATTTGTGCGATCAGGTTTGCGGTAATTTGTTTGACCGTACGCCATTTGCCGTTGAAAAGGCTATATATTTTTGCAGCAAGCCCGAAGAATACGTTAAACGGGCCGGTTTTGTGCTGATGGCTGAGTACGCCGTTCATAACAAAAGTGCTACAAATGAGGCGTTTATTAACTTTTTACCTCATATTGCACGTGAGGCTAAGGATGAACGGAATTTTGTTAAAAAAGCAATTAACTGGGCGTTAAGGCAAATTGGCAAACGCAACAGCTTTTTAAATTTGGCAGCCATTGAAACTGCGCAACAAATTTTGCTGCAAAACAGCAAAGCAGCTAAGTGGGTGGCCTCAAACGCATTGAGTGAGCTTACAAAAAGAGCAATTGCCTAATAACTTGATTTTTAACTTTTATTTAAATATCAGGCTTTTTTTTACATAAATGTCACATTAAAAAAGAACCATTTTCAACGCATTTCGTATTAGTGGTTTGCTAAGCTATATAAATGCGTGTTTTTGGCACAGATTTTTCAGTAACACAGTGCCAATTGGCCAAACTAATTTGAATCAACTATTAAAATGAGTATTGCAGACGGGGGAAATTTTTATTCTGATGAAGCATCCCATCTTGCTCAAATAATTGATCATGTTAACGCGGGTATATGGGAGTTTAACATCAACACAAGAGATGTCAAATGGTCTGCCGGTTTTTATACTATTTTAGGTTATAAACCTGGCGAGATAGAATGCTCCTATAATTTCTTCCTCGACCAGCTGCTATACCACTACGATAAGCCTTTATTTTTAAAAGCCATACAAACGCGGGGCACCGAGCAGGCAAATAGTGTCCACATCAGGCTGTTAACCAAATCAAACGGTTATCAATGGTTTGAGAGCACCACCCAAAAGTGGGAAGATAACAATGTACCGAAATTTACAGGCTCGTTAATCAATATTAACCAGGCCAAGTTATTAGGACTTCGCTCGGCACAAAACGACCTGTTTTTTAACGAAACTGGAACCATCGCCAAAATAAGCGGTTTTGAAATTGATGTGCCTACCTTGAATTTAACGCTTTCGAAAGAAGCCTATGACATTTATGAGCTTAATGATCAGTTAAAGCTGAGTGTTGAGGAAGCCGTTAGCTTTTTTGAACCGCAATACCGCCCCTTAATAGCCGAGGCTATTGATAATGCCATTAAGTTTTGCAAGCCTTATGATATGGATCTGCTATTCCGGTCGGCTAAAAATAATGTGATTTGGATAAGGGCCAAAGGAATACCTATTATTGATGATTTTGGTAAATGCATAAAAATACGCGGCATATTTCAGGATATTGATAGTATAAAAAGAAAAGGCCTCGCGCTGCAAGCCTCAATTAATTTACTGAACGACCAAAATAAACGGCTACAAAATTTTGCATACATTGTTTCGCATAACCTGCGCTCGCATACGGGCAACTTACAATTCATGGTTAATTTGCATGAGGAAAGCGAATCGCTTGATGATCAGGCTGAAGTATTTTCGCACATCAAATCAATCAGCAACAGCTTAAAGACCACCATTGATCATTTGAACGAAATTGTTAAGATCCAAACCGATGTTGACCAGGAAAAGAAAATAGTATCATTTGAAGATTCGTTTAAAAATGTAATGCTGGCCCTGCAAAACAATATTGAAAACACTGATGCCAAAATTGAGTATGATTTTTCAAAGTGCCCTGTAGTTAATTACATACCGGCATACTTGGAAAGCATATTTCAAAACTTGCTCACCAACTCTTTAAAATACCGGCATATAGAAAGGCAGCCGCACATTACCTGCCGCTCCGTAAAAGATCACGACCATGTTTACCTGTTGTTTGAAGACAACGGCGTAGGTATTGATATGAAGCGGTATGGCGATAAAATTTTCGGTATGTACAAAACCTTCCATCAAAACTCTGATGCAAAGGGAATAGGGCTATTTATCACCCGCAACCAGATAGAAGCCCTCGGAGGCTCCATTAAAGCCGACAGCACCGTAAATGTTGGGACTAAGTTTACGATTAGGTTGGTATAGTGGTTGATGTTAGTGGTTAGTGGTTAGAGGCTGGAGATTAGAGGTTAGTTAGCTTCCTCTTTCGGACTTTACCAACTTTTTGGCGGACTTTAGCCATTACTATCAAGCAAAAAAATTAGAGGTTGGAGATTAGATTTTAGTTAGCTTAATCTTTCGGACTTTACTGACTTTCGGACTTCCCGACTAAAACCTAATCTCTAACCTCCAATCACTAATCTCTTAAACTAAACAATATAACTCTCCAGTATTTTAAAGCCGCTTGTTGTTTGTAGTTCAACCTTATCAACACTTTTAGGGAGTAAAATGCAATCGCCCATTTTTACGGAGTAGCTGTTATCGTTATATTTCACTGTAAACTCACCTTCAACACAAACATATATTACAAATGAATCTAAAGCGGTATAATCCTTTGAGGTGCTTTTTGTAAAATCGAGCAGGTTGGTGGTAAAGTATGGGCAGCTTACCAGGTGTACAGCTTCATCTTTCTTAGGCTGATATTGTGTTTTATATTCGGGGTAATGCTTGTAGTCAATAGCAGCAAGAGCCTCTTCGGTATGCAGTTCGCGTTTGTTGCCTTTATCATCAACACGGTCAAAATCATAAATGCGGTAGGTAATATCTGATGTTTGTTGTATTTCGGCTATCAGCAATCCTTTGCCAATGGTGTGTACCCGGCCGGCAGGTAAAAAGAAAACATCACCCGCTTTTACATCTTCCTTGTTTAAAACGTCGGTTAAATGGCCGCTGTTAAATTTATCAAGATATTCTTGTTGAGTAAGTTCTTTATTGAAACCTGCAATCAGCGTTGATCCCGGATCGGCCTCAATAACATACCACATTTCGGTTTTACCAAATGAGTTGTGACGTTTTTTTGCCAGTACATCATCAGGATGTACCTGGATAGAAAGATCCTCATTCGCGTCAATAAATTTTATTAGTAGCGGGAAGATATTACCAAAGTGCTTGTATACTTTTTCACCAACCAGTTCGCCCTGGTATTTTTCCAGCAATTCAGCAAGTGATTCGCCTTCCAGCTCGCCGTTGGCAACTACTGAGACATCAGATTTTACGCCTGATATTTCCCAGGTCTCGCCGCAGTTAGGTAATGAGCCAAAATCTTTATGCAGGTAGGTATTTATTTTTTTACCACCCCATATTTTGTCTTTATAAATGGTTTTGAATTTTAATGGATATAATGCTGACATGATTTACTTAAAATTTATTCTTTAATATATTTTCTATTTCAGAAATGAGCGGCTTTAGGTGACTTTCTTTTAATTTCCAAATAATTTCATAATCAAGCCCAAAATATTGATGAACGATTCGATTTCGGAACCCTCTGAGTCGAAACCAGTCGATAGAATTATTTTCATCTCTAAACTTTTCAGGCAATCGGTTGGAGGCTTCTCCAATTATTTCAAAATTGCGAACAACAGCATCGATTGTTTTACTATCTGCTATAAAATCCTGATAAGAAAGATTTTCAGTATAATTTAATATTTTCGCTGCGCTCTCTAATATATCTTCCAATAAAAGTTTTGGATGGCGCTCAGACATAAATTATTTGAGGTTCTATAATTTGATAATACTTTTCTTTAACGCCGTTCTTCGAAACCAGGTCTACTTTTCTGTCCAACTTTTCCTCAAGTTCATTCGCTAAATCAATAAACTCCATTCCCACAGGCCGATTAAATGTAACAATAATATCAATGTCACTATTCGCCGTGAAATCACCACGCACAACAGATCCGAATAAGCCAATTGATGAAACGTAATATTTGCTTATCAATTCCGGCTTCAAAACGGACAATATTTCTTTTACTTTATTCAGATCAAGCATTAAACAAAGATAAAGAATATAATACTTCTTTTAAACGCTTGCATAACGTTGAGTATTAACAAAAAAGTCCGCATAGAAAAACTATACGGACTCTTAATATTTCAATGCTAAATTGGATTATTTACCCAATTTGGCTTTCAAATTCTCATCAATAGCAGCTAAAAATTCTTCGGTATATAAATAATCTTTACCGTGCTCAACTTTTGGTTTAATGGTAATAGCCAAATCTTTGGTCATTTTACCGCTTTCAACAGTTTCGATACAAACCTGCTCCAAAGTCTTACAGAACTCAATCAGCTCTTTGTTGTTATCTAACAACCCACGGAACTCCAAACCACGGGTCCATGCAAAAATTGATGCGATTGGATTGGTTGAAGTAGGTTTACCAGCCTGGTGTTCGCGGTAGTGGCGAGTCACTGTACCGTGTGCAGCTTCTGCTTCCATAACAGTGCCATCAGGTGTAACCAATGTTGAGGTCATTAATCCTAATGAGCCAAAACCTTGAGCTACGGTGTCAGACTGTACGTCGCCATCATAGTTTTTACAAGCCCATACAAAATTACCGTTCCATTTTAAGGCAGAAGCCACCATGTCGTCAATTAAACGGTGCTCATAAGTAATACCGGCAGCGTCAAATTTCTGTTTGTACTCGTTCCTATAAATCTCTTCAAAAATATCTTTAAAACGACCATCATATTTTTTAAGGATAGTATTTTTGGTTGATAGGTATAAAGGCCAGCCTTTCATCAATGCCTGGTTAAAGCATGAGTGTGCAAAACCTCTGATAGATTCGTCAGTATTGTACATTGCTAAAGCTACACCATCACCCTTAAAGTTAAATACTTCAAATGATTGTTCAGCACCGCCATCTTCTGGAGTGAAAGTGATAGTCAGTTTACCTTTTCCTTTGGTTAAAAAATCAGTAGCACGGTACTGATCGCCAAAAGCATGACGGCCAATGCATATCGGGGCTGTCCAGTTAGGTACCAAACGCGGAACGTTTGACATTACTATAGGCTCACGAAAAACAGTTCCATCCAATATATTACGGATAGTACCATTTGGCGATTTCCACATTTGTTTTAAGTTAAATTCTTTTACACGCTCTTCATCAGGTGTAATAGTAGCACACTTAATACCTACACCATATTGTTTTATGGCATTTGCAGCATCGATGGTTACCTGGTCATTCGTTTCGTCACGGTATTCTAAACCAAGATCATAATATTTAATATCAAGATCCAGATAAGGGATTATCAATTTATCCTTTATAAATTTCCAGATAATTCGGGTCATTTCATCGCCATCCAGTTCTACCACCGGATTTAGTACTTTAATTTTTGACATCTTTGATACTGTTTTTTATTGGCTTCAAATATATAAAATTGAGTTTATCAATTTAATTAAATTGCTTTATTAGTATTTTGTTTACTTAGGGCTTACTATTGGTATAACCGGAGAAATTAATTTTCCGCATATACTGTTTTTTTAAACTTTGTATTACTTTTATAGAATAAATTAAAAAGGGCGCACGGCAATTAATCATTGCTGCCAATATACTATGATTAAATTATTTACAAAAACAGCCCTGTTAACTTTATTGGTTTGTTGCACTGCATTTATAGCCAAAGCACAGTTAGGATATAACTATTCGCAGTATGACGTTGGTACTTCGCTTAGCCTAAACTCAGTAACCGGCGATGTTACTCCTCAAAAAACAATGGCTGCTGTTAATTTTAATTTCACTTATAACGTAACGCCATACACCAATTTTGTTTTTGAAGCACAAATGGGAAAGTTAAGGGGCGGCGACTCGGTAAACACAGCAAGCGGACGTTATTTTAATAACGACTTTTACGCATTTACTTTTAGGGGACAAATACAATTCGGCGAATTTTTGGATTATTCAAGAAGCCCGTTTATGAATGCCGCTAAAAACTTCTATGTTTCAACTGGAATAGGAATGATAAGAAACCATATCACCCAGATCAGCAGATTTTCGAACACTATACCATCGGTATATACGCCTGGTGAAGACGCAAGTCATGAACCTTTTATTCCGTTAAGAATTGGCTATGAGTTTAAAATTTATAACCAGTATATGCAGCCAAGCGTTAAAATTGATTTAGGTTACGAAGCCAATTTTGTATTTGGTGACGAGGTAGATGGCTTTGCAGCCGGCAGCCACAGCGACATTTATACGCAGATAAGCGTAGGTGTAAAATTTGCCATAGGAAGCAATGTAGTATCGTACCGGAAGCAGATTCCTTATTAGTTAAGAACCTTTTTAAGTCGAAAGTCCATAGCCCGAAGTCCGCAGTCTATAAAAACAGAAGGATACTGTAGTACCCTATTGGCTATATGACGCTGCCCTTAGTCGATGAACTAAGAACCATGAACTTTTTCCCACCTATTACTAAAATTAATCCTTAACTTTATTCTTTGGCAGGGTTTTTAGGTTATTAACCGCATAAACTACAACCTATGAATAAAGACACTTTTTATCCTGGCTTTGACGATGAGAGCGAAGACAGGGACAGAACGCTAAAAGACGATTTGGGCGAAACCATTGACAAGGAAAATCTTAGCTACAACGTTGAAGATGAGAGCTTTGAATACGATGTAAAAAGCGACGACCCTGATTACCAACACCCCGATCCTTATAATACCACGGCACGAAACGGCCAGGATATGAACTCAACATACGATGAGGCTAATCCTTATGATGCCGGAGATGAGTATATCCCGAACGAATCATTGGAGACAGATGTAAACAAACTGGCCATGCACATTGACCATGGTGATATTGTAGAGCTCGATGCAACCGACCGGGCGCTAAGCCGCACTCCCGAAGATGATCGTGATGATTTAGATGAAGAAGGATATCCGAAGAATGACAGGAAGTGAGTAAGGTTTACGGCGTGTTAGCGATGGGCTGTAAATTTCCTATCCAGACTTATTTTAATAATGAAATCGCATTTGTGCGATAATGATCTTATCGTCTTCTGCCTTATATACCAATCGGCGTTCATCGTTAATTCTGCGTGACCACCAGTCGGCGTAATCATATTTTAAAGCTTCGGGTTTGCCCATTCCTTCATACGGAGTTTCCAAAATGGATTGAATAAGTTTGCTTATACGTTGCTGTATTCCTTTATTTCCAGACTTTTTCCAATAAATCAGGTCGGCCTGAGGCCGGGGCAGATAAATTATCTTTATTTCCAAAGATCCTCTAACTTAATTTCAACACCTTCTCCGCTTTTAGCTTCTAACATAGCAGTATCTAACCACTCTTTATTGGCTTTTGTCGAAAGTAGATACTCTGTTACATCAGAAGTTGGCTCACTTTCGTACGGAACTTTAAAGCCATCTAAAATTAATTGCAGGGCCTTTTGTTGTGCGTCGTTTACCGGATGAATTACTATCGTTTCCATAAATCAAATTTAAGTTTTATAAAACCAAAAGACAAATTCATTAATAGCGCATTCTTTAACCAATCAGAGCAACGATAAGAGTCATGTTAATTCAATAGAAAAGCTGCTTATATTTTGACTTTATATTGCATGATCGTGTCAACATAAGGTAATCTGCACATCCGCAAATTTAAAATCTGCACATTAACACTTATCTTTGCGTTTAATAACTGACCCATATTATGCTTAAAGGATTTTTTGATGTTCCAATACCTCAAAACGAGCCGGTATTGAATTACGGCCCGCGCAGTGTGGAACGTGCAGCACTTAAAGCTGCGCTTGACGAGGCCCGCGCAAAACAGATTGACATCCCCATGTACATTGGCGGCAAGGAAGTGCGCACCGGCAAAAAGCTGGAGATACGCCCCCCGCACGACCATCAGCATTTATTAGCTACTTTTCCCGAGGGT
>OLKV01000058.1_pt1 | contig 17902 bp, 18 predicted proteins | sample 1604391 | NCBI WGS metagenome assembly OLKV01 (sample SAMEA104055711, study PRJEB20765) | soil metagenome | isolation source: soil | reverse complement strand
TGCAAAATGGTTTGGCGTGCCATCGGTACGCTACATGCACACGTAAAGGTAGCGTACCGATGGCCCGCTGTCGTTTTGGGCTTTTTTTCTACCGACCTTTTACCCCTACTGGGCAATCCCTTAATTTATTTATCAAACACACATTCACGATAACTTGTCATGGGTAGGAGGAACGACGTGGCAATGACAAGGTTTTATTTCAGCACAAAAACAGCCGAAGGGAACTTTGGATCGTTAAAAACATCTTGTAAACTTACCACCTTGCTATTTGCATTAAACAGCATTACCTGGTGGCTGGCGTTTTTATAATTAGGCCATTGCGGTAATAGTTTATTGTTAGGATTGCCTGTTTTTATAAAAGCTACCCATGTATTGTGCATTGTAGTGGCTAACTGTTTCTTCTCAGCATCCGCTATTTTGGGGTCATTCCAAACATATTGAAGCTCTGCGGCGTGTGAGGCTCCAAGGCGGCCTTTATCGTAATCAAAGCGGTACATCCAAACCGGTATGCCGTTATTTGAAAGTGCTTTTGCAAAACGATAAGTATGCATTTGATACATATACTGAGTAAGTACATTTAAAGCTGCATCATAAGGTTTAAATGTTTTTAACTCTTCCGAATAAGTTTTGTAAACCATTGGATAATCATCACCAAACAATGATTTTAAAATTGAGGAATCTGGATGTTGGAGTGGTTCATCGCCTGCCATAAATAAAGCTGCTTCTGCTTTATTAGTCCCCATCAAAGCCTTTACGCGGGGCATATTTTTACTCCCTGCATACTGATAAGCATCATCTTTAATTATAGCCCTATTATATACCGGCCCGAAAAAAGAATTACCACCAATACCACTGCAAACTACAGACTGTGCTTTCATTAACGAGTCGGCCGGGAGATTTAACATTTTGGATGCATCATCCTTTTTAAGACCCAATTGATGCAAAATTCTCAGCCTTTCATTTTTTGCGGGTGATGGTATCTCTTATGCATTGAACAGATCCGCTTTCGGCAATATATTGCTGAAACAGGCCTTTTGATTTCGGCGAAACCAGCACAGCGCTCAGCAGCTTTGCCCCTGCCGATTCGCCCACTACAGTTACCCGGTCAGGATCACCCCCAAAAGCTGTTATATTTTGTTTTATCCATTTAAGCGCCATAATACAATCAAGCACTCCGTTATTACCCGATGCTGAATAAGCTTTATTCAAATCGCCCAGGTACATAAAACCAAAAACACCCAGGCGGTAATTAATGGTTACAGTTACAATATCATCATGGTCTGCAAAAGCATGGCCGTCCTGCCCTTTTCCGGCACCTGCCGTCATACTGCCGCCGTGTACCCATACCAGCACAGCACGTTTTTGACGATCTGCTTTTGGTGTGTAGATATTTAAAGTAAGACAGTCTTCTGACCCTATCACCTTTTTCCCGGAGGTTTGTGTAGCAACAACGCCAAATTTTTGTGCCGGTAAGGTATCTGTCCAAACAATGTGGTCAACCGGGGATTTAAACCGTAATGCGTTTACAGGAGGTGCAGCATACGGAACGCCTTTAAACACAGAAATTCCGTTTTCAGTAACACCCTTGATATATCCCTTGTCGGTTTTAACAACTGGAGCAATGTTTTGGGCCAATATTTTACATACAGTTATACAAAACACCAACAAAAAGGCAAACCCGGCTTTGGATATAATTTTAGTCATAACGATTTTTTGCAAAGCTAAAATTAGGCATTGTGCCAAACTTAAAATGTAACAATTGCGATTAATTGCCATTTGCAGCGAGGCCGACTAAATGATTAGTGGCACGGTTTAGGCTTATCAATAAAATAAACAGATTAATTATGGCAAATACAAAGAGAATAGGGCGGCAACAAAGAGAGAAAGACGTCAGTTTATCAGACGCTTTACGCGATACGTGGACGGTTATGAAGCCATTTGTTCAGTTTTCAATAAAGGCTACCAGGGTTATAGCCCATGCTTTAATTTTTATTGTAAAGCATATTCCAAAACCTGATGTACGTGAGCATCGGCCCAAAAATGAGAAAGTGATTAAGATTTGATATTAATAACCTTCCGATAGAGACTTACGAAGTTTGAAAACTCCGTAAGTCTACTTTTGTCGAATTAAATTCATTTTATTTAACTATACTTTGAATATAATTCATAAATTTCGTATTATTACAGTATGATTAACGAAACAGAAATCATACTTGATAAAACGGATCTGCACATATTACGACTGATGCAGGAGAACGCCCGTATCTCCAATGCCGATATGGCGCGCGAATTGGGTATGGCCCCCTCGGGCATTTTGGAACGGGTAAAAAAACTCGAACAAAAAAATGTGATCCTCCAGTACACTGCCCGCATAAGCCCGGATGCTTTGCAGCAAAAAATGCTGGCCTTTATTTTTATGAAAGTAACCGATGGCCCCGGCTGTAACGATACCGCGCAGGCATTGGCTAAAATACCCGAAGTGCAGGAAGTGCACAATGTTGCCGGCGAAGATTGTTACCTGGTAAAAGTACGAACGTACGATTCGGCGTCGCTGATGCAGCTTATGCGTACCAGCTTTAGTAAAATACCCAGTCTTTTGAGCACCCGCACCACCATAGTACTCGAAACTGTTAAAGAACAACAACAATTGGTTATACCCGAAAAATAAAATGCCATGACTCCATCAACACAAAAATCAGCTTCTCCCCTGCTCGTTATTATTGCTTTTGCAACAGTTTATATTGTATGGGGCTCTACCTATTTTTTTATAAGGATAGCTGTACAAGGCGGCTTCCCTCCATTCTTATTAGGCGCCATCCGCTTTTTTACAGCGGGTGCCTTGCTAATTACATGGTGTGTAATTAAAGGGGAAAAGATTTTTGTGAAGAAGGACATCATTAACGCGGCCATTACCGGCTTTTTGTTATTGTTTGTGGCAAATGGTATTGTAATATGGACTGAACAAACGCTGCCCAGCGCAATGGCGGCTATACTGGTGTCATCGGCACCTATATGGTTTGTATTGCTCGATAAACCTAACTGGGGAATTAACTTCAAACACAAAGCAACAATCGTCGGCCTTATTATTGGCTTTGCCGGTGTTATCATATTATTTAGTGAACAGATCGGTGCCCTGTTTTCGAACGGCGGTTCACAATCAAAACTGCCGTGGATGTTATTGTTAGTTTTTGGAACCATTTCATGGTCGGCGGGCTCCTTGTTTTCAAAAAGCAGACCATCATCCGGCCCTGCATCAGTAAATACTGCCTGGCAAATGTTAAGCGCGGGCATAATATATATTCCGGTTAGCTTTTTGCACGGGGAGTTTAATGGTTTAAGTCGTCATAGCATTCAACCCAATAGCTGGCTGGCATTATCATACCTGATCGTTTTTGGTTCAATTGCTGCATTTAGCGCTTATGTGTGGCTATTACAAGTGAGGCCTGCTACACAGGTGAGTACTTATGCTTATGTAAACCCCGTTATAGCAGTAATATTAGGCGTAGTATTTGCCGGCGAAAACATCTCGGCAATCCAATTAGCTGGCTTATTTGTTATTTTAGGAAGCGTGCTATTAATTAACCTGGCTAAATACCGCAAGGCCAAACAACCGGAATTGGTGAATAGTTGATTCTCTATTGTTTTGATTTGAATGTTAGAACACGCTGTTACAGGATATTCTAACATTCAAATCAACTTATTCAACTTAATATAACTTAGTCAACCTAATCAACTAAATCCACGCAATCAACCCAACTAAACCTCTTTTGGCAATGATCTCGCTGGACTCTCCCACTTGCCAAATTCAAAATAATCGTCAATTTTGATATTTATCGTACTTCCTTTCTGGTATTTGCCTTTTTCGTAATTGGTTGCTCTTAAAATAACTTTGTCGCGCTCAATAATCAATTCCTCATAAAAGCCTTTAAACAACACTTGCTTAACCGTCCATTTATTACCGAAGCCTTTTACAATTTTCACATGTTCGGAGTAAATGATAACAGTACCACGGCTGGTCTTTATGCCGCATTTTTTTGCTTCTTCGGATGTTAGCTGGCTATTACTGGCCAAAATTTGTGCGGTATATAACAGCTGCGGCGTATTATAAAGCGTTTCGGGATGGCCGTTTTCAACTATCTCGCCTTCTTTTAGTACAATCAATTCATCAGCCATCGAAAGTATCTCGGCCGGATCATGTGATACCAGTACAACCGTAACGCCCCATTCCCTCACAATATACCTGATATCATGCTGCAAGCCCTCGCGATAAGTAGCATCAACCTGGTTAAAAGGTTCATCTAACAAAAGCACTTCTGGCCTGCTTATTAGTGCCTTCGCAATGGTTACACGCTGCTTTTCGCCGCCGCTTAACTTCCCGAAGGGTTGATCTTTAAGCGGGAAAATATCCAGCATATTCAAAGAATCTGTTATCTTTTTTATCTCGGTATCCTTTCCCAACTCATCATCCCTTAACCCAGAGCGAACGCTATTCCAAACGGTAGCGTTAAGGTCCATATCTTGATTACTTTGCGTTACCAGGCGCATGGCCTCGTGGGCGGGTTGTAATTTTTCTTCGCGCTTTAAAATTCGTTCTTCTTTAAAAAAAACTTCGCCTGCATCGGGTTGTAACAGGCCGTATAATAAATTCAGCAGTGTTGTTTTACCACTGCCGCTTTCGCCAACAATTGCAGTTATTTTTCCTTTGGGTATAAATATGGTAACATTATTAACGCCCGAAGACTTATCGCCAAAATAGTTTTTAGTAACCGATATGGTTTCCAGGATCATCTCATTGTGCATATATCGCTCTCATTAATCAATTAAAAAAACTTGCAGGTACAAAACTAATGTAACTCAGTTTAGGACAAGCATTTTTACGAATCGAAACTATAAAAGTTTATCAATAAAAAGAAATATGTGTTTCATACTATTCTATTATATTTAGCCAAACAAATTAAAAAAAAACAGAAAAAAAATGGAACACAGCAAAACATGGCATCAAAGACATCAGGATGCATTAGGATTTGGACAACGCCTTGCCGATAAGGTAGCAAACGGTATGGGATCATGGCGTTTTATTATTATCCAAACTATAATTGTTTTGATATGGATGGTGGCTAACGTGGTTGGTTTTATATATCACTGGGACATTTACCCTTATATCTTGCTTAACCTTGTATTTTCTACCCAGGCTGCTTATGCTGCACCTATTATTATGATGGCGCAAAACCGCCAGAACGAGCGCGACCGCTCGCAAGCCGACGCAGATTACAAAACAAATTGTGAAGCGAAGGCGGAGATAGAAGAATTATTATCCAAACTTAATTCTATCGAAATTGATAAGCTTGATAAGATTTTGGAGATATTACAACGGAACGATAAAAAGGCATAAACGCTTATTAAGCTGCAGATGACTTTAGGCTATTTACTTTTACCCAACCAACAAATCTTTCATTTTTCTTAGCTTTGCCCCAATGACACATATTGAAGACGCAATAGCCAACGAAGCTGAAGCCGAAATAACCCCGAAAACGCGAAAGCAAAAGCTTTGGAACGTTGTTAAAACCGTTTTAAAGGTTGCCGTAACTTCTGCTTTACTTTATTGGGTTTTTAGCAAAGTGCCCTTTAGCGAGGTAAAAAACAGGCTGGTAAACGCCAATTATTATTGGATGTTTGGCGGTGTTGTCTTCTATTTCTGCTCAATGGTGGCTTCATCATGGCGCTTGCTAAGCTTTTTTAAATCGATAGATTTACGCTTAAACCCGCGCTTTAATTTCCGTTTATATCTGTTAGGCATATTTTATAATCTGCTGCTTCCGGGTGGTATAGGTGGCGATGGATACAAGATTTACCTGTTACATAAAAACTATAATTTCCCTACCAAAAAAGTTTTCATGGCCATATTATTCGATAGGCTGAGCGGCTTATGGGCTATCGGATTAATTGTAGTTGCTTTAAGAATATTTATCCCGCTTATCCCGGTAAGTATTCCGTTATTATTAGTCCTGTTTTTAGTGGCATCAGCCGCTTACTATATAGTGGTGAAACTATTCTTTAAAGATTTTACCAAACATTTCTTTAAAGGCCACTTAAAGGCTATCCTGGTACAATCGTGCCAGGTAATTACCATTATATGTGTGCTGATGGGTCAGGATTTCCATGGCAAATTTGCGCCTTATTTATTATCATTCCTCCTTTCGGCGCTTGCTGCGGTATTACCTATTTCGGTAGGCGGGGCCGGTATCCGCGAGTACATTTTTAAAATACTAGCGGGTTGGTTAAATATGAATGTTGGTTTAGCAGTTTTCCTGAGCATTTCATTTTACCTGATCTCGCTTGTGGTAGCCTTATCGGGCCTGTATTATGTAATACGCCCAAGCCGTTTGCAGGAAGGGCTGCCGAAGCCTGAAGAAGTAACTAAGTAATAAAATTGTCTGAATCAAAATTTTCAGAATGTAAGAATTAACAGAATGTATGTCGGTTGATATATTATTCTGTTAATTTAAATTCAAGTCTTAGTTATTCGTCAAATCATCCCACCTACAATTCTCTCAACAAACTTATTTCCCTAATTTTGCGTTTAGTAATAAACCGAATAATAGTTAATGAGCCATTTTAATGATTTTGGCAACCCGCAGGTTGCTGCATTGCCCGCGCATTTAAAACAATTTATAGTAGACCAGCATTACGAACATTATACTCCGGTTGACCATGCCGTTTGGCGGTATGTAATGCGGCAAAACTACAGTTATCTGAAAGACGTTGCTTACTACCCGTATATCCCCGGCCTGCAAAAAGCGGGCTTAACTATCGAAAAAATCCCAAGTTTACAGGAAATGAACGATGCCCTTGCAAAAATTGGCTGGGGCGCTGTTACTGTTGACGGATTTATTCCCCCTGCTGCTTTTATGGAGTACCAGGCTTACCGCGTTCTGGTTATTGCTGCTGACATACGCCAGCCGAAACATATTGAATATACCCCTGCCCCTGATATTATCCACGAATCTGCGGGACACGCACCCATTATTGCAGATAAGGATTACCATGAGTACCTGAGTTATTTTGGTTCCATAGGTGCAAAAGCTATGTTTTCGGCACAGGATTTTGAGTTGTATGAAGCCATAAGGGCTTTATCGATATTAAAAGAAATGCCGGATGCCGACGAAGCTGAAATAAAAGAGGCAGAAGAACTGGTGGCTTATCGGCAGGAAAATATTGGAGAACCATCAGAAATGGCCCTCTTGAGCCGCCTGCATTGGTGGACGGTAGAATATGGATTGATAGGAACATTGGAAAACCCTAAAATTTATGGGGCTGGTCTGCTGTCATCCATCGGCGAAAGTGCGAGCTGTATGCAGAGTGACATCAAAAAGTTACCATACAATATTGATACTATTAATTACACCTACGATATTACAAAAACACAACCACAGCTGTTTGTTACACCAACGTTTCAAAACCTGATTGACGTTTTGGAGTCTTTTGCAAACACCATGTCGTTCAGGCGTGGCGGTGCTTACGGATTGCAAAAAGCTATTGATAGCAAAAACACCTGTACAGCAGTTTATAGCTCGGGCTTACAAGTATCCGGTACTTTTGTTGATTTTATTGCTGATGAAAATAATGATGCGGCTTTTATTAAAACAACAGGTCCATCTGCACTTGCTATAAATGGTATACAAATTAGTGGACATGGTAAGGATTATCATAAAGATGGCTTTAGCTCGCCGGTTGGAAAATTAAAAGGACATGCCATGCCGCTTGAAGATTTAAGCTTAACCGAGCTAAATTACTTTGGGATTGAAGAAGGTAAAGAGACCTTATTAAATTTTGAAAGCGGAATTTCTGTTGATGGATTAGTAGCTAAAATTTTATCAGTTGATAATAAAACACCGTTAATCACCTTTGAAAACTGCACTGTAAAGGATAAAAAAGGGGCCTTATTATTTGACCCTGCCTGGGGTGCTTATGATATGGCTGTTGGCCAAAAAATAGTTTCTGTTTTTTGTGGCGCAGCCGATAAAGATGCCTTTGTTGAAATAACCTATAAATCAGCTACCACAACGCATCATCCGGTTTATGATGATAATACACTGGAACTGCATCAGCTATATCATCAAGTACGAAACCGGAGATATAATGGGGGTGATTTCGGCTTCCTTGGTAATGTATGGCTACGCCTGCAAAAGAACCATCACGACGACTGGCTTTGCGCCTTAGAGATTCTTGAAATACTGGAACACGAAGATGTGGAACCGGCTGTAGCCAAAGAAATAAGGATATTCCTTAACCAAAAAGCCGTAAATGAACCACAATTTAAAAAGCTTATTGACGACGGATTTTATTTAATAAAACACCCTGTTGGCCAAAAATTGGTAGTTTAGTGTATTATTTGTAACTTGGTGTATGACAATTTTGAAAATAACTGTTGAGGATGAACAGGCAGATTTGCTAAAAAAAATGCTACAGGATATTTCTATTGTAAAAAATATTGAGGAAGAGGATGCAGTAGTTGTAAATGACGATACTAATTCTGCCTATCATCGCATAAAAAAAATATTAGATGAAGCAAAGGGTAAAGAGTTGTTCAAAGAAATTGAAGACCCATCAGAATGGCAGCGGGAATTAAGGAAGGAATGGGATCGTGATTTTTGATACAAACGTTCTTGTTTATTTATCAAAATATGTGTTAAAGCCATCCATAATAAATAGGTCAACAGCTATTTCAGTAATTACAAAAATTGAGGCTTTAGGGTTTTCGTTTAAAAATATCGAAGAACATAAACTTCTTTTAGATATCTGTAATGAGTTAAAAGTGATTCCATTAACTGACCAAATTGCTGAAGAAACGATAAATCTTCGTAAAAACTATAAAATAAAACTACCGGATGCTATAATTTATGCAACCGCTTTAGTTGAAAAACTACCCTTATTAACTAACAACATCAATGACTTTAAACTTATTGACGGAGGTGTTGAGTTAATAAATCCATTTGATCTATGAACATCATTATAACAGGAGCCAGCAGCGGTGTAGGATTTGAAGCTGCTCTCGAACTGATACTATCAGGAAAACATAAAGTAATGGCGCTTTCGCGCTCGCAGGATAAGCTCCAGCGACTGCTTGAAATTGCTTATGGACTAAACCCCGAAGCTGAGATTTACGCACTTGCATTTGATATTGTGCACGATGACTACGCAGATCTGCAGCGCTTTATAGGCAGCAATTTTGATAACCGTGTTGATGTGCTGATAAATAACGCCGGCGTACTGATCAATAAACCATTTATGCAATTGCAGGAAATGGATTTTATTGAAATGCTGCAAAGCAATTTTGTAGGCCATGTACGCATGATACAGGGTGTACTGCATTTAATGGCTAAAGGTTCACATATTGTAAATATTGGCAGTATGGGCGGTTTTCAGGGCAGCGCCAAGTTTTCGGGCCTTTCGGCATATTCGGCAAGTAAGGCAGCTTTGCATACGTTAACAGAGTGCCTGGCTATGGAACTTACCGAACAGGAAATAAAAGTTAACTGCCTGGCACTCGGCTCGGCACAAACAGAGATGCTCGAACAAGCGTTCCCCGGCTATCAATCGCCGGTTATGGCGTTTGAGATGGGTAAGTATATTGCAGATTTTTCAATAACTGGCCACCGCTTTTTTAATGGTAAGGTACTGCCCGTAGCGGTAAGCACGCCTTAAGTAATTTATTATTTGTTTTTGTGCGGTAATTATGGTTAAATTTATTATCTCTTGTGATAATACACTTACTTACCTATAAAAAATGGAAGCCACACTGTCATTTTTGCTCGATCATTCAAATGACTTTTTTTGTGTGCTGGACCAACGCGGTATTATTAAGCGAACCAATGCCGCTTTAAGAAAAACACTTGGATATTCGGAAGCAGAAATAACAGGCAAACAGATTAATGAGATCTCCCATCCGGCAGACGTAAGAAGAAGAACAGGATTATTAAAATCACTACATCATAAGCAGCAAATTGCCGAACATGAAAGTCGTATAAGAGCTATAGACGGACGCTATTATAACATAAAGTGGTCTTTAGCATATAACCCTCCCGATGACTTAATCTACGCCACAGGCATTAATTTAACTAATAAGTTAATACCCGATAATAACATCAGCGATAATATACAACACATTATACAGAGCTTTAACGAAGGCTTTTTTGTTATCGACAGCAATTGGAACATAACTGGTTTTAACCCCGCATTTCAGGCAATTACCGGCTTCAAAACCAAACAGCTTAAAAACGTTAATATTAAAACGGTGCATAGCCTGGGTTTAACAGGCAACGTTTTACGGGAATTTGAGGCGGCTTTTAACGAAAAAACATCAAGCCAGCTCCAGTATTTTAATACATTTTCAAAACGCTGGCTGCGGATAAACATCTATCCGTATAAAAATGATGTAATGATATTTATACATGATATTACATCCAGCACAATACAACAATTGGTGCTGGCACTTGAAAAAAGAGTACTGGAAATAAATGCCTCAACCCGGTATACACTTAAAGAAACCATTAATGAACTGCTTAATGGTATCGAAGCTATATTTCCGGGTATGATATGCTCAGTAATTGAGGTTGATGAAACACAGGAAAAAATCAGGCATTTTGCTGGCCCAAGTTTACCCGAAGCTTATTCCATTACATTGAATGACCTTGTAATCGGTCCAAAAACCGGATCGTGCGGAACTGCTGCTTATCATCGCAAACAAATTATTGTAAGCGATATTGAAACCGACCCTCTGTGGGACGACTATAGAGAATTTGCACGTCCACACGGTTTAAAAGCTTGTTGGTCAACTCCCGTTATTAGTTCCTTCGGCACACACGTTTTAGCTACGTTTGCCATTTATTATACCACCACACGCGAACCAAAAAACGAGGAATTACAAATTATTGAGCGCATGGTGAACATCCTCCGCATATTAATTGAGAATCAAAGAAATCTTGATAACATAAAAAATCAGAATAAAAGGCTACAGGAGATAGCTGTTATCAGTTCGCACGATATAAGGAGGCCGGTTGCCACTATTTTGGGTTTAGTAAGCTTGTTTGATACAACCCATAAAAAGCCCAGTTAAACATGGAAATACTTAACCATCTGGACAGTGCAGCCAAGGAGCTGGATAATGTTATACATACTATTATTGAGAAAACACTCTGCTATAAAAGTAATGGATTAACAGCCGTTTGAAGCCCCAGTCAGACGATTGCACGCACACTACCTCTCGTTTAGGATAAAAGCATTATATTTAACGCACCAAAACTTAATTATGAAAATTAATATCACAATTTTACTTATTGCCGTTGGGCTGCTATTTTCCTTAGCTTTTAAATATTCTAAAAAAAATCAAAACATCCATTTAAACGGAACCTGGCAGTTAATTACAGGCACTACCATTACAAAGGGTGTTAGCAGCGTAACTGATTATACTAAAAGCCAGCGAATGATCAAGATCATTAATGATACCCACTTCGCTTTTTTAAATCATAACCTTAATACACCGAAAGATTCATCCAATCATTTTGATGCGGGCGGCGGCAGTTATACCCTTAATGGCGATAAATACACCGAACACTTAGATTATTACGTAGATAAAAACTGGGAAGGCAAATCTTTTGATTTCACGCTTTCAATGAGCGGTGACACCCTGATTCAAAAAGGGCTTGAAAAGGTTGAAAAAGAAAATATAGACAGGATAATTATCGAAAAATATATCAAGATAAAGGATTAAGGAATTAGCGTTGAACAATTATTTCAACTGATGATAATCTAAAACTAACACGCCCTGTATAATCCGTTATGCAGGGCGTGTTAGTTTCATAAAAAAGCCTTCGGATTTAATCTCCGAAGGCTTCAAAAAATCACAAATCAATTATCCTTATCTCCATCCACCACCTAATGATCTGTAAAGATCTGATACAGCACTTAGCTCATCTCTTTTAATAGAAGCCAGCTCCAATTCGCTTTGCAGCACATTACTTTGGGCGGTTATTACTTCCAGGTAATTGGCCATACCATTTTTAAATAGCAGATCGGCATTGGCGGTAGCATGCTGTAAAGTATTTACGCGGCTGGCAGCAATGCCTTGCTGTGTTTTAAGTTTTTCAATTCTCACTAATGCGTCTGACACCTCACCTACAGCGTTCAGTACGGTTTGTCTGAACTGTAACACCGCTTTTTCCCGTTGTACCTTTGCTACCTGGTATTGTGTACTTAATTCTTTATGATCAAGCAGTGGTTGTACAACACTCCCGGCTACTATACCAAATAGTGATGAAGGTATATTAAACCAGTTACTGGCCTTAAAAGAATTAATACCTCCCGTTGCAGTAATACGCAAAGCAGGATACATAGCCGCTTTGTTAATACCTACATTGCTATTGGCAATCACTAAAGCTAATTCGGCACCTTTCACATCGGGCCTGCGGCTAACAAATGATGACGGAACACCTGTTGATAAACTATCAGGGATGGTCATCTGGTTAAGTGTTGCAGTGCGTGCAATTTTGTCGGGCAGACTGCCGGTTAATATCCTCAGGGCATTTTCCTGTATGATGATGTTCTGTTCAAACTGCGGCACCAGTTCGGCGGCGGCTTGTTGTTGCGCTTCTGCTTGTTGTACAGCAAGTGAAGTAACCTGGCCGGCATCATATTGCAAACGAATAATACGCAAGGTGCTATCGTTTAACCTCACATTGCTTTGTGCAATATCCAATTGGGCATCAAGCATCAGCAAGTTATAATACCCTTGCGAAACATTAGCAACCAATTCGGTTTGTATGGCTTTTTTAGCTTCGCCTGTTTGTAAATAAGTGGCATACACCCCCTTTTGCTGATTGCGGATCTTACCCCAAATATCAGCCTCCCATGAGATGGCAACATTAGCTGAATAATCTTCGATATGATTAGTACCTATATTATCCTGCTGCAAGCTAAGCCCATCCAAACTGTTGTTTGAAGGTCTGTTGCTGCTTGCAGTGACGTTAAGATCGGCAGTGGGTACATTATTCCATTTAACTTGTTTAAACTGCAATTCAGCGGCTTCAATATTTTTAACCGCTATCTGCATATCATAGTTTTTTACAATGGCACTGTCAATCAGCTTTTGCAGTGTAGCTTCGGTAAAAAAGCTCTTCCAGGGTATATCAGCGATACTGCTGGTATCCTTTCCCACAGCCGCATTCCTGAAAGTATCAGGCAGGGCGGGTTTGGGTGTTTGTACGTCTTTTGAAACGTTACAGGCGCTTAATACTATCAGTATAAAAGCAAACCCGTTTATATATTTTTTCATTGTGTTTTAATTCTTTAATTGTGCATTCAAACTGTTCAGCAAATCGCAGCGTTCACTCACCCCGGCAATCGCTTTGATCAACCGGGATGAGTAATCTTAGATTACTTATGCTGTTACTTCATCTTTCAATTCTGCAACTGAATGTCCGTTCAATTTCTCATACTCATGGCTATTGTTTAACACGGCCAATGGCACTCCGGTTATGCGTTCCTGCAATGCCTGGAAGATCACGAACAATACCGGGATAATAAATAATCCTAATAATACGCCCGAAACCATCCCTCCGGCAGCACCAATACTGATGGAGTGATTACCCTGTGCTGATGGACCTGTTGCAATACTCATCGGGAATAAGCCGAATACGAAAGCCATTGATGTCATGACGATCGGACGAACCCTCAACCTTGCAGCCTCAATGGCCGATTCAACCAAGCCATGCCCTGCTTTACGGCGTTGTACTGCAAACTCCACAATCAGAATGGCGTTTTTGGCAAGCAAACCGATAAGCATAATCAGCGCTACCTGTACGTAGATGTTATTTTCGATACCAGTTAAACCTAATATCACAAACACACCTAAAATACCTGTTGGGATTGAAAGCACTACTGCCAATGGCAATACATAACTTTCGTACTGCGCTGATAATAAGAAATATACAAACACCAAACATAGCATAAATATGATAGCCGACTGCCCCCCTGACGAAATCTCTTCACGGGTTTGACCAGAGAACTCATAAGCATATCCTGATGGCAATTGCTCTTTGGCTGTTTCTTCAATCGCTTTAATAGCATCGCCGGAGCTATATCCCGGTTTTGGAATAGCATTAACTTCGATAGAATTAAACAGGTTGAAACGCGAAGCTGTTTCGGAACCGTAAACGCGGGTCAGCTTAACCAGTGTATTGATAGGTACGCTTTCGCCTTTATTATTCTTAACAAACACCCGGTCAATTGCTGATGGGTCTGTTCTGTCGGCAATATCAGCCTGAACAATTACACGGTAATATTTACCAAAGCGATTAAAATCTGATGCCTGAGCAGTACCAAAGTAAGCCTGCATGGTTGAAAGGATATCTTTAACACTTACACCCAGCTGATCAGCCTTTTCATCATCAACCTCTAACTGTAACTGAGGATAATCTGCTTTGTAAGAAGTAAAAGCATAAGCGATTGCCGGTTTAGCCATCAGCTTGCCGATAAAGTTATTGGCAACGCCGCTAAATTTATCCAGCCTGCCATTGGTTTTATCCTGCAGCACCACGTCCATAGCTTCTACGTTACTAAACCCAGGAACAGTTGGAAAACTGAACACGAAGAACGTACCGCCTGGTATGCCACCCAATCTTCCTCTTACTATATTTTGTATATCATCAATATTCTTTACCGCGCCCCTTTTATCGGTAGGCTTTAACAACAAGAAAATTACACCGGCAGATGGACTGCTTGATTGTGTTAAAAAATTAAAACCAGATAACGCGGTAACAAACCTTGCTGATGGTAAAGTTTTAAGCTGATCTTCGGCTTGTTTGAAAATCTTGTTGGTACCACTTAAAGAAGTTCCGGATGGTGTACTAACAGCTACAGCCACAAAGCCCTGATCTTCGGTAGGAATAAAGCCTGTTTTTGTTCTGTTTACCAGATAAACGGTAACTGCTATTACCAATACCAAGCCGCCAATGCTAAGCCATTTTCTACGGATCAGAAATTTTAAGCCCCCCACATATCTGTTGGTAACATAATTAAAACTACCATTAAAGCCTGCGTAAAATTTTTCTACGAAGCCTTTTTTAGGTGCACTGTGACCATCTGCACTGTGTTTGTTCTTTAAGAATAAGGCAGCCAAAGCTGGACTTAAAGTTAAAGCGTTAACAGCCGATATAAGGATAGCTATGGCCATGGTTAACGCAAACTGCCGGTAAAATATACCTGTTGAACCCGTCATGAAACTAACCGGTAAAAACACAGCTGCCATAACCAATGTAATGGATATAATGGCACCCGTAATTTCGTGCATAGCCTCGGTAGTTGCCGCTTTCGGGGTAAGACTTGGGTCGTGCTCCATTTTGGCATGAACCGCCTCTACCACCACAATGGCATCATCCACCACAATACCTATTGCCAGCACCAATGCAAACAGCGTTAAAAGGTTAACAGAGAAGCCAAACAGGTTCATGAAGAAGAAGGTACCGATAATGGCCACCGGAACCGCAATAGCCGGAATCAATGTAGATCTGAAATCCTGAAGGAATAAAAATACTACGATAAACACCAGCACAAAAGCCTCTACCAATGTATGTTCAACCTGGTTGATTGATTCGTCAAGGTCGGTTTTGGTACGATAGAACTGGTTGTATTTGATGCCAGCCGGGAAATCCTTTGATAATTTCACCATCAGCTTATCAATACTAATTTGAATTTCGTTAGCGTTTGATCCTGATAGTTGTATAATACCTATGATGATACCGTCGTGTCCGTTCAGGTTACTTACGCTATTATAAGAATAAGCACCCAGTTCAACACGGGCTACATCTTTTAAACGCAATACAGAACCATCAGCATTTGCACGGATAGCAATATTCTGATATTCTTCTGGTTGGGTAAGTTTACCTTTATATTTAATTACGTATTCAAAAGCCTCGTCACTACGTTCGCCAAATTTACCGGGCGCCGCTTCGAGATTTTTATCCTGTATAGCGGCCGTTACTTCGGCAGGCGTAACATTGTGGGCAGCCATTTGACCTGGATTAAGCCAAACACGCATAGAATAATCCTTAACACCACCAAATATACTGGCAGAACCTACACCCGGAATACGTTTCATTTCGGGGATGATGTTGATCTGCGCATAGTTGGCTACAAAGGTCTGATCGTATTTTTTGGGATCATCTGAGTAGATAGCCATAGCACCAATGAAGCTATTTTGTTGCTTGGTAGTGGTTATACCATATTGTACAACCTCGGCAGGTAACTGGCTTGTAGCCTGTGACACACGGTTTTGAACATTCACTGCTGCCTGATCGGGATCAGTACCTTGTTTAAAATAAACAGTGATACCCAACGAACCGTCGTTACTGGCAGTGGAGGTCATATAGGTCATATTTTCCACACCGTTAATGGCTTCTTCCAACGAAGGCGTTACGGAACGTAAAATGGTCTCGGCATTGGCGCCCGGATAAACAGCTGATACCAGTACTGCCGGAGGGGCAATATTCGGAAACCGCTCCAAGGGCAACTTTGTTAAACCTAATACCCCAACTATCACCAAAAGGATGGAGATAACTGTTGAGAGTACCGGTCTTTCTATAAATTTCTGAAACATAACGTTTGTTTTAGTATAAGTTTAATTTGCCTTACGTTTACCCCCTCTAAAAGCGGGAACTTATTATAGGGCAATTAGATATTAATTTTTAGCAACAGCAGCAACCTTATCAGTAGCTTTCACAGGCTGTATAACCTGTCCTTCCTGTAAGTGATCAAAACCGCTTAATACAATCTGGTCGCCGACTTTTACGCCATCCTTAACCAAATAATTGCCGCCGCTTTTGCCCACAATAACAATAGACTGTTTTTTAACTTTATTGCTGTCAGCAACGGTAAACACAAAGGTTTTGTCCTGCATTTCAACAGTAGCCGATTGAGGAACAATCAATGCATCGGTATGCAACAGGCTTAACCTTACTTTCCCGGTATTGCCAGAACGTAAAAGACCCTGTGCGTTCGGGAAGCTTGCTCTTAGCGTAATAGCGCCCGTAGTTTTATCAAACTGACCGTCAATCATATCAATTTTTCCGCTGCTACCGTATTGGCTATCATCGGCCAGTAATAAAGCGATTGCAGGCAAATGTTTCAGCTTATCATTTAATGTTTGACCGGGATATTGCTCCTTAAAGTTTACAAAATCCTTCTCGCTCAGTGAAAAATAAACATGCACATTATGAATGTCTGATAGTTGTGTAAGTGCATCAACATCTGTTGGGGAAACCAAACTTCCCTGTTTCTTTAACAACCTGCCGATGTAACCATTTACAGGAGCTTTAATTAAAGTATAGCCTAAATTGATCTCAGCAGTTGAAACATTGGCCGTTGCCTGCTCCACGTTTGATTTTGCAACCTGGAAAGTTGCTTTGGCAGTTTTTAATTGATAATCAGAAACTACTTTATTTGCAACCAGCGGAGTTAACTTATCAATTTCTAACTGCGCGTTAGCCATTGAAGCTTCGGCGGCATGCAGACTTGCTTCGGCGCTGTTATAAGCCGCGCGATAAGGCTGATCATTAATTTTAAACAAAGGCTGACCAGCGCTTACTGCGGCGCCTTCGTCAACAAATACTTTATCTAATGAGCCACTTACCTGCGGGCGGATCTCCACGTTTACGGTACCTTCAATAGAAGCAGGATATTCCTGGTAAGTAGTGTCGGTTCCGGTTATAATAACGGCTACCGGTAATGATGGCGGCGGTGGAGCAATTGGTGCTTGCTGTTTTGACGAACAACTGTATAATGTAAGCACGATGAGTGCCAGATAGATACTTTTCATTTTATTTTTATTGAATTTGAATTATTGACTTGA
>OLKV01000177.1_pt1 | contig 18040 bp, 16 predicted proteins | sample 1604391 | NCBI WGS metagenome assembly OLKV01 (sample SAMEA104055711, study PRJEB20765) | soil metagenome | isolation source: soil | reverse complement strand
ACTTTGCCATTTACTGCCAAACACTTTTGAATATCTCTCCATTTTTGTTTACTGTTGTGTAAACCTATTTCAGGACAAGACACTACTTCGGTTAACACAATAACGCAAGTAATAATACGTGCGCCACCTGATTTACCTTTATTTGTGCCGGAAATGGCTAATCTGATTTAATAAACATTTTGGCCAAGATTGGTGCCCATGGTTGGGTTTTCTTCCAAATCATCAATGAGCTTTGAAATGTCCGATTTAAGTCCCAAATGGTTTTTGGCGATTCTTTTAACTTCTCTGTCAAAGTGAGGAATTGTTTTAACTTTATAACTCATCAAGCAGATCTCTTGCGTCCCTCAATTTAATTTTCCCCTCCTGGTGAAGTTTAATTTGCTCAAAAGACTCTTTCAAATTATTATAAATGCGTTGTTCGGCTTTATTTAGAGGCCTGTCGGGATTCGTTTTGACCAAAACAGATTTAGGATCCACTTTATAATCAAGCCCTAGCGCGTCGAATACAGCCTTAACTGCCTTTTCAGCCTTTTTGTCCTCAATATTTACGGTTAAAGTAGTCATAATAACAAGTTTATGATTTTTTTTATAAAATATTGAACAGTGCTTTTCTAATTTAACTACTTAATAAGCAGCGCTACAATTATGAAAAGATAATGGCTAAGCCCTAAACGTAGTTTTTTTAACGCTTTGGTGAGATGATTTTCTACTGTTTTTTCGGAAATACCAAGGTGCAACGCAATTTCTTTATTGCTTTTATGCTCATTACGGCTTAATTCATAAACCGACCTGCATTTATCAGGCAACTGATTCACTTCTGTTTCGATGGTATAAGCCAGGTCCCTCAGCATAATGGCATCTTCGGTTGAATTATCAACTTCTGAATGCACAATCTTAAATGATTCCCTGTATTTTTCGCGGGTTAATTCTTTACGGTATTGGTCTATCACCTGGTTGGCAACTGCCAGGTGCAGGTAACCACCAATGGTTAAAGTAATTTGTAATGATTGCCTTTTTACCCAAAGGTTAGTAAAGATCTCCTGAACAATTTCTTCCGACAACTCTTTGTTCTTCAATCTTTTATAAGCTTCACCATACATCTTTTTCCAGTAACGCCCGTAAATCTCTTTAAATGCACTAAGCTTGTCTTGCTTTAGCAAAACAATGAGCTGATCGTCAGTAAGCTTAGTAAAATCGTTCATTTATTATTCAAAAGATGTTAATGCTACATAAACAAACCATTAACCAATCGGCAAAACTCAAAAAAAATAATATAACTATCAAATTTTTTTAATCCTGTAAATGTTACAGTTAACTCAACTCTATCCATTTAAGTACAAAGTTTATTTTATTTCCATAAAACAATTGACCGGCAATTTAAACAAGTACCGGTAATCGAACAAAAAAGCATTACTCCATTCCAATAAGTGTAAATAAAACGCTTACTGTAAGTTACCTATTTAGAATAGTGTGTTTAAACAGCTAATCGGTTATTTTCTACTCTCTAAAATTAAGGTTGTTTAAATAGCTAATACTATTTTAACTTTATTAAATAGTATTATTTGGCCAATTTAAAAACTATCTCCTGTAATTAATTATGACAAACGCTTTACAATTACGATAAACTTCGAGATTTGGCGAATTTGGGTAGTATAAAAAAAATGCCGCCTGGTAAATTGCTTACCGGCGGCATTATATAAAAATCAGATCAAACTATTAATTAGCATCCCACCAAACACGTGAGGTCATCAAATCGCCACCAGGCACAGCGTTATGTGCAAGGTTATAGTTGGCTGTATTGGTACCCGCTTCTGAAGTTGGATAAGGGAAACGGCGTGGTATAGTGCCATTTGTATTATTACCCGGATAAACAACCGGCACTAATGCAGGGTAACCTGTTCTTCTCCAGTTGCTCCATGCTTCATAAAAATCAAGCATGGTGTTGTTTAACGCCCAATACTGGGTATTAATCATCTCTAAACCATTTGCTGAATTATATGGATGAGCGGTTAAATAAGTCTGTGCATCAGCAGCAGCAACGGCCGATGACGGCGAATATTCGCCAAGGTAAGTCATTGCAGCAGTAACACCGGCATTGTAATGTGTTGCAGCATCACCACCTAAGCCAAAGCGCTCAGCAGCATCGGCCAACAACAGTTCCGATTCACCATAAGTTAATACAAATGTCGGCCCCCCACGGGTGATTAATGCCGGAGCAGCTGATGAATAATCAGTAAAGACTGTAAAGCTTGCATCATGACGAACATCTTGCGCGGGAATACCGCTTAGATCTTTACCATTTGGCATACCTTTTTGATCGGCTGCATTAGCATCCGCAGCCGGGTTTTGTATTTTTGTTTGATCATTAACATACAAGTTTGTAACAGCAATTTTTGACAGACGAGGGTCGTTATTTGATTTCAGGTAGTCAATAAATGTCTTTGACCAACGTGTATAGTAGTTTTCCTGGCCACCGTCACCCAAAAGTATTTGGCTATTGCGGTTTTGCGTTGTTCTGGCACCATTTGCGTCGCCCAATAAAAATGCGTCGTCAGCATTGCCTGTCATGGTGTTGCCAACAGCTTTTGCAACATAAGTTTTTGCTGTAGCGGGATCAACTTTACTTAAACGCATTGCAATTCTTAGCAATAAGGTATTACCAAATTTTTTCCATTCTGTTATATTACCATGGTAATATGAATCACCGGCTGGTATATCACCGTTAGGGTCTAACTGGCTGGTTGCATCACTTACTTCTTTCAGCAAATCGGTATAAATATCTTGTTGCTTGTCATAAGCGGGGAAATAAATTTTTTCATAATATCCCACACCGGATTTAAAATAAGGCACATCACCATAAAGATCGGTAATGCGTTCAAAAATAAGGGCCTTCATGATACGGGCAATGCTGTGAAGATTTTTATATTTCGCTACGCCTGTAGTTGATTCTACAACATCAACTATTGGCCTAACCTGCTCAGGGTAAGCACCGTCACCCGCGGTAGGTGTACCACCCGCAAAACCCCAGTAAGCAGCAGTATAAGTTGGATTAAGGAAGTATTTATCACCGGCCCAATAACCAATAACGGTTGAAAAACCTTGCATCATAGTTGAACAGTAAATAAGGTTAGCCCTCCAGGTATCGTAAGCAAAATCGGTACTGCCTGAATAACCTAACTGTGCACTGGTTAACAAATAATTAGGATCAAACGTGCTTTGGTTGTACGTTGCCGGGTTGGTATTTATTTTATCAAAATCTTTTCTGCAACCTGCCGAAACAAGTAATGCACCCAAGATCAATCCACTATATTTAAATATTTTTTTCATCTTAATAAGATTAATCGTTAAACAATGTCAGTTAAAATTTAACACTCAGGTTCAAACCATAAGTTCTGGATGGAGGAACACCGCCCAATTCAAGGCCTGGCGCATTAGGTGTGTAACCAGATTCCGGATCAACGTTATCTGTTTTCTTCATTATGTAAAACAGGTTACGTCCAACGATGCTTAGGTTGATTCCTTTTACAGCGTTATTGAACATGCTTGCAGGGAATGTGTAACCGAAAGTAATTTGACGGAATTTAATAAAGCTATCGTCCTGAACAAATAAGCTCGAAACGTTGCCGGCAAGCGTTGTATAGTAAACTGATGCATTTTGGCCTAATACGTCACGATTAGGCAATGTCGCCTTGTTTAAACCAAGCACATAGCTATAGTAGTCTGTTGCTGAAAATAGTTTACCACCAAATTTACCATCGATAAGGAATGAAAGACTGAATTTTTTATAGGTAAACTCATTTGATAAGCCTCCGGTCCATTTGCCGTAAGCAGAACCATAAGCTTTCAGGTCACCTTGTTCTGGATTACCGCTGCCATCAGTTACTATTTTCCCACTGGCATCGCGTTTGTAATCAAATGCCATTACCTGGTCAACAGGAAGTCCAACAATATCCTGCGTAAAGCCGTTTCCGGTACGTGATGTACCAACTTCCAGTGATGTTTGACCATCAGCTAATGAAATAACTTTATTGTTATTCATCGCAGCATTTACAGCAATTTTCCACTGAAAATCTTGCGTTTTTATTGGTGTACCTGATATTAATGTTTCAATACCCTTATTTTGTAGTTTACCAATATTCAATATAGCACCATCGTATCCCGATGTTATTGAGGCCGGCGCAGCTAAGATCTCATCTTTTGAGTTTTTATCATACCAGGTTACATCTAAACTTAAACGGTTTTTAAAGAAACTCATTTCTGTGCCTATTTCAAACTCAGTAGCAAGTGACGCTACCAGGCTGCTGTTTGGAACGCTTTGACTGGCGATTACACCCAGTGGGCTGCCATTAAGAGAAGATGTGTTAAATGCGTAGGCTAACTGAGTTTGATAAGGACTTGTAGCCTGACCAACCTGCGCAAAGCCTGCACGTAATTTACCAAAGGTTAACCAATCGTTATGTAAAAATTCAGAAAACACAAATGAACCTGTTACCGAAGGATATGCTTTATTTAAAGCATTATTTGTGCCCGGTGTAGCGAGTGATGAATACCAGTCATTACGCTCAGTACCTGTAATATATAGGTAATCTTTGTAATCAAACTCTAAGCTTCCGTATATTGATTCTATTTCCAAATCAGAAGGATTATCAACCGGATTAGCAGGTAAAGCGATGTTTGAAATCACATAATCAAAAGGAACAATAAAATTGTTGCCATTCAGAATAAATTGCTCTGATTTTTCTCTCCTGTAACTTGCGCCGATATTAGGAATAATGGTAAGATCACTTACTTTGTACGTTTTTCCTATTAACAAATCTGTATTTACGTCAGAAAAGTTAGTTGATTGCTCTTGCATTGAGCCTAAAGCCCTGTAAGCAGTACCGGTAGGAACAACTGCTGTATAGCGGTCGTTATAGGCATCGCGTGATGCGCGGCCTTGTATAAAATAACCATCATCAAAATTGTAACGCAACGACGCCGATGATATTAAACGCTGGCGGCTGGTATTATTAATAAAGTCTTCAGCAGCAAACCAGGGGTTTGTAGCATAAGTATTGGCCGAATAACCAAATTCACTTCCATCTGCATTTGTGGCTTTTTTAAGCGTATTTACGTCAAGCGTTGTCGGTAATAAGGTAAGGTTATAGTTAGAGTTACCCGGACCGTCATTTAAAAATGGGCGATTATGCGCTTGTTCCAGAATATAATTGGCCCTTATGTCAGCAACTAAATGTTTAGTAAAATTATAGTTAGTTGAAAGGTCAAAAGACTGTCTGTTTAAGCCTGAATTTGGGGTAATGGCAGTATTGTCAAGATCACTCGCTGAAAAACGGATAGATCCACCATCAAAGCTTTTGTTTAAGGCAAGGGTATTGGTAGCTGTACCTCCTAAACGGTAAAACTCACTAAAGTTGTTTTTTTGTGCTATATAAGGACGTTTTACACCATCAAACTGAACAACTTGCGAACCATCAATTTTACCTCCCCAGCTTGACTGGCCTGTTTGAAAAGCTGCACTTGCACTATCAGGTGCAGCACCTGTACCACCCTGGCCGTATACATATTGCCAGTGAGTTGGGTTAATTACCTGTTCAACAACGTAATTTGAATTAAATTCAATACTGTTATTGCCGCCGCTCTTAGTTGTAATTAAAATTACACCAGCTTTACCACGGTATCCGTATAAAGCAGAAGCAGCAGCGCCCTTTAATACCGAAATGCTTTCAATATCATCAGGGTTGATGTTACCGATTTCATCACCTAAGTCAGGCTGGTTATCATATTGGCTACCCATTGCAGCATTAGGGCTATTTTCCATTGGCACACCGTTGATTACATACAACGGCTGATTAGTTTGCCCCAAACTTGAAACACCACGAATGATAACGTTTGTTGATGAGCCTGCACCACCGGCAGTTGGCGTAATATTAACGCCTGCAACTTTGCCTTCCAGGTCATTCATTACGTTAACCTCTCTGGCTTGTGTAACGGCATCTCCTTTTATTTCAGTAACCGAGTAGCCAAGTGCTCTACGTTCTTTTTTTACACCTAAAGCTGTTACCACAACTTCACCCAATTGCTTTGAGTCTTCGGCCATAACTACCGAAAGGCTTGCCGGAGTATTAATGGTAACTTCTTTTGTTACATAACCAAGGTAAGTAAATACCAAAACATCGCCAATATTTGCGTCTACAGCAAACTGACCGTTTACGTTGGTTTGTGAACCTGTTTTGGTTCCTTTAATGATTATGTTGACACCAATAATTGGCTGGCCGCTTCCGTCACGTACAATACCGGTAATTTTAAAGGAATTATTGTTGTTTACATCCTGATCAGCCGAAAGGCGGGGGATATCTTGCATATTGGCAGCAACACCAATGTAGTTACCTACAAGCTTATACTTAAGCTGCGTAGTAGCTTGTAATTCCTGTATTACTTCCGCCAAAGGTTTGTCTTTAATGTGCAGGGTAATTGCAGGCAAAGCGTCAATAACCTGCTGGTCATAAACGAAGGTCACGTTAGCCTGTCTTTCTATGCTTTTAAACACCTGTTTTACACTGGCTTTAACAACATTTAAATTCATTTCCTGGGCACGTGTACCGGTTGCCATCAGTAAGGATGTGCAACTTATTTGTATGCCGATAATAATTGTAGAAATGCGCATGCATTTTTGGAGTATGGGCAATACTTTGCCGTAAAAATTTATCATATTTGTATGGGTTTAATATTCAAGTTAAACTAATAGCCTGCTGTATATGGGTCTCAAGCATATATGCACAGGCCAATTCTTATTGCCGGGGACATTTACCGTGTTCCCGGCTTTTTCCTTTCTTAGCTGCTAAGTAGGGCTTATTACTTAATCATTACAGTACTGTCATTGGCAATTTGATAGTTAAAGTGTTTGGTAAAACTTAAAATCTCCATTATTGTATCCAACCGCTGGTTGCTAAGTGTAATGGATATACGTTCGTTAAGTAGTTTTTTGTTATCTACCTGTATATGTGTATTGTATTGTTTTTCGATTGCTTTAAAAACGTTACCCAAATCGTCCTGATCAAATACTAACGGACTCTTGCACCATAAGTTCACTACAGGCTCAGGCGTGGCCGCCTTGGTAAGTTGGCTGGTAACCTTGCTTAACACAACCTGTTGTTTCGGTAAAAGCATTACAGCAGGTTCGTTTTCGTGTCCTGGCCGTGTTATGCCTACTTTACCGGTAATAACACTTACTTTGGTAGTCCCTTCTTTTTCGTAAGTGCGCACATCAAACGATGTCCCTAAAACTGTTATGTTAAGGGTTTTGGTTTTCACAACAAAAGGATGGCTGCTTAAGTGTTTTACATCAAAAAACGCACGCCCCTCTACCAACTCAACCTGACGCAGTTTACCCTTAAAAACGCTGGGATACTTAAACACGGTGCGCGCATTTATCCAAACTAACGAGCCATCGGGCAGCGTTATTTTCATAATTTTTTTAGCTGTGATATTCACCATCTGCACACCTTTAAGTTCTACATTGTTTGCAGGGCGCATAAAATACCAAGAAACTCCACCAACGATAAAAATAACCGCAGCAGCCGAAGCAATACGAAGAGCCATTGTTTTGATAAGCCCAGGCTTACTGGCCGGCTTTTGATTGCTTTGTTTTTGACGCGCAATTTCTCCACGGATATTTTCAAATATCCTTTGTTTTATCGCCGCTTCCGAATCATCCGTATCAACAACGTCCAATTGTTCGCTATCGTGGATCGATTCGTACCATTGGTTTAGCAACTCCTTTTCATCGGTTGTTGCTGTTCCACCCAGGTATTTTTTTGCCAATCGTTGCAAATCGTTACTGCTCATAGGTTAGTTTTACTGCATTTACTACTATAGAGTCATATCGAGATCATTTACCCTTGGTGCTTTTTACATTTTTTTATAAAAAATCACAATACAGTGTGAATTTTACACTAACAAAGTCTAAAAATTAGTGAAAAGACAAAAAAAGATAAGAAATTTGGAGGACTTAGTGTTTAAAAAACACCGAGATTAAAGTAAACGTCAAAATATCACCCACTGCACTGCCTAAATTCGCCCTAATTGTGCGCAAAGCTTTGGTTAAATGCCCTTCTGCCGTTTTTTGCGATATATTTAACTGCTCCGCCACGTCGGCTAAAGAGATATCCTGCAGTTTATTGTATTGAAATACCAGGCGGCATTTTTCAGGGAGTTTATTCGAAAGGTTCAGGATAATTTCAAGTAGTATCTTATTATCGATATCTATTTCGGCAATATCACCAGCTTTCAGCAGACCCAGGGCATTTTCGTTTTCCTTAAGTTGCTTTTCTTTGGCACAATGCCTGTACACAGCATAGCGAGCCATTGCAGCAAGATATTGGGGCAATGATTGAATAATCAGCGTATCGCGCTTTTTCCATAAGCTAAGAAACACTTCCTGAACAATCTCTTCGGCGCTTGCGGTATCTTTAAGTAGTTTATAGGCTATAAAATATAACTTGTCCCAATAACGGTTATATATTTCAGTAAATGCTGATTCGTCGCCATCCTTAAGGAGGTTGGTCAAGTCGTTATCATCAAGGGGTTTAATAGCACTCACCATCGTCTGTTGAGAACGAAAATAATATAAATTTAATAAAGAAATAACATTTCAATTAAAAATAATATAGTTATGCTTCATTTTTCTTATCAACACTTATACTATTTAAAAAAACGCAGAAAGTTTCTATAATAAGTCGGGGCTAACATACTATCGTTCAATTAATTAATTAGGGCAAAAGCCTACTATTATGGGTATAACAAACTCATGTTATTCGCGCTGATAGCGAATGAGAAATCAGTGTTAAATTTACAACAACAGCAATCATTTCCTATATAAAAATTATTTCATTAACAACAACACACTTAAATAGGCAGATATTATGAAAATACTAATTTTTAAATTATTATTTGCCTTTTTATACGCCCCACAAACGTTGCTTTATAATATGGTATATATAAAACCGCGCCGCCTTTAATTACGTTAATTAATATTATTGAACATTATGGGAGCATTAAGCAATTTAAGAACCAGGGCCATTATATCCAATATCCGCAAAATGCGGGAATACCGGAATTATACGCAGGATTATCTTGCGGCAAAACTTAAAATCTCTCAAAATGCATACAGTAAAATTGAATTGGGTTACAGCAAGATAACCCTAAACCGATTCATTGAAATTGCTGAGATTTTAGAAGTTGAACTAATAGATCTTATCAGCAACCGCGGTATCGAAAGCTTTCAACTCAAAATAAGTTCTAATCCGTAGGCTTTATACCTATAGTTTATTTAGTTCCTCAATTAAAACTTTGCTCAACTCGTTAAAATAGCGCCGAACGCCAAAGCCCATTATACTTTGGATGCCGCGGGTGGCATTGGTTAAAAAAACTTCATCGGCTTCGTATAAAATTTCGGGGTTTATTTGGGCCTCTGTAACAGGTATATTGTTTTTTTTTGCCAGATCAATAATTACCTGGCGCATCACCCCTTCCACACAACCCTCGCTCAAGGCCGGCGTATATAAATGGTTTTGGTACCATACAAACACGTTCGAACTACTGGCTTCGCACAAAAAACCATGTTGATTCAATAAAAAAACATCATCAAGCTTATTTTGCATTTTATACAGGCCAGCCATAACATATATTAATGAATTACACGTTTTTATGTTGGATAGGTAATTGGTAGGCTTAGGCAGATCGGGGAAAATATCAACTATAAGCCCACGGGTATTTAAAAAATAACGGGGCTCATCCAGCGGTTCAACTTCAAGGCAATAAGCCATTTTGTTTTGCGATGGTGTATACAATCCTTCGGCATCCCGGTAAACGGTTAAACGCAGGCGTCCGTGTTTTATCTTGTTGCGGCGTGCTAGGTCCTCTGTTTTTTCTTTTAAAAACCAGGCATCCATTTGCGAATAGCCTTCAATCTTTAACGCTTTCATCCCCCGTTGCAAACGATCGGCATGGAGGTCAACAAACTTCAGCTGCCCTTTCATCAGGCGCATACTTTCAAACAGGCCATCCCCATATTTAAATGCCCGGTTATTCATGGTAACCAATTTGGTACCGGCCGGAAGTATTTCGCCATTAAAATTGATAAAAACGGGCATGGGGTTAGTTAGATATTAGCGGTTAGTGATAGGAGGTTAGTTCTAAAGGTTGAGCTTTTATTGATTAAAATCGTCATATCTTAATTTATTTTTTGAGACTTTCGGACTTTTCGGTCTTTCGGACTCATCTCAATTCTCCTTAACGTCTAAACTAACATATTTTCTCCATTTGTTTAAAGCGGCATCAAAATCGGCCGGTAATGGGGCTTCAAAATACAAACGTTTTTTTTGGGTTGGATGTAAAAAGCCAAGCGTTTGCGCATGCAGCGCCTGCCGGGGCATTAGTTCAAAACAGTTCTCAACAAATTGTTTGTACTTACTAAAAACGGTACCTTTTAATATTTTATCACCACCATACATAGCATCGCTAAATAAGGGATGCCCAATATGTTTCATGTGCGCCCTTATCTGGTGCGTGCGGCCTGTTTCTAACTGGCACTCCACCAGGGTAACATAATCCATACGTTCCAACACTTTATAATGCGTTACAGACCATTTTCCCTTTTCAGGATCATCATAGATAGACATTACGCGTCTATCATTCACGCTGCGGCCAATGTAGCCGGTTACGGTTCCGTCTTCCGGCAAATCGCCCCAAACCAGGGCGAGGTATTTTCGGGTGATGGTATGTTCGTAAAACTGTTTGGCAAGCCAGGTCATGGATCGCTCATTTTTACTGATCAGCAACAATCCGGAGGTATCTTTATCAATCCGGTGAACCAGGCCGGGCCTGCCGTCATTACCCGGCAGGGTAGGCAATTGCTGAAAATGATAAACCAGCCCGTTCACCAATGTACCTGTATAATTATTATAACCAGGGTGTACCACCAAACCTGCAGGCTTATTTACTATCAGCACATCATCATCTTCGTAAATAATATCTAAAGGGATATTTTCGGGATATACCTCCGTATCGCGTGGCGGATGCGGCAATACAACAGATATTACATCAAGAGGTTTTACTTTATAACTGGCCTTTATATTTTTATCATTTACCAGCACGTTGCCCAGTTCAATAGCATTTTGAATACGGTTACGTGAAGCATTTTCAACCCTAACCATTAAAAATTTATCAATACGCAACAGGGATTGCCCCTTATCAACTATTATGCGCAGGTGTTCGTACAGATCCTGCTCATCCTGATCAATTAATATATTTTCATTTTCATCAGCCATCGCGCAAAAGTACTCGTTTTTTCAAATAATAAGTAGGGAGAGCGTCAAGATGCAAGAATCAAGAGCCAGGAGTAAGAAGTCTTTAGTCTTAAGTCGCCAGCCTTAAATCGAAAATCAGGAAGTAAGGCAAATCTTGATTCTTGACTCTTAGCTCTCATCACTATCTTTACCGCATGGATATTGATCTCGAAATATTTAGTCCGGTTCATCAAATTAAAAACAAACTGTTTAATGAACATGGCTTAAGCGTTTATATAAAACGCGATGATTTGATCCATCCCATTATATCGGGCAATAAATGGCGAAAGCTAAAATATATTTTAAAACGGGCACAAGCCGAAAATAAAAGCCACCTGATAACCTTTGGAGGCGCCTATTCAAACCATTTGCTGGCAACAGCCGCAGCTGCCGCTAAGTTTGGCTTTAAAGCCACCGCCTTTGTACGTGGCGAGGCGGTAAATAACGACACCCTGTTTTTATGCCGTTTACACGGGATGGAATTGCTATTTACCGACCGTGAAAGCTATCGCGATAAGCCAACGCTTTTTAGCAAATACTTTGCTGATGATACACAGGCCTTTTTTATCGACGAAGGCGGCTCATCAGCTGAAGGCGCAAAAGGATGCAGCGAACTTTTGGATGAGCTCACCCAAACTTACGACGATATTTTTTGCGCCTGCGGAACCGGTACAACTGCCGCCGGCATTATTAATGGAATTCAAAAGCGGCAGCTTTCAACACAATTTAACGCCGTACCGGTATTTAAAAATGGTGATTTTATTAAGGGTGAAATTGATAAGTATTTAACCCAACCCGCAAATTATCAGCTACATACTGCTTATCATTTTGGCGGATATGGAAAAACAGACGAAAAACTTATCGCCTTTATAAAAACATTTGTTGCCGAAACCGGGATACTCATTGAACCGGTTTACACAGGTAAAATGCTGTATGCGTTATATGATTTAGTAGCCAAAAAACATTTTAAGCCTGGCAGTCAGATTTTGGCCATACATAGCGGCGGTATTTGGGGGTTATTAGGGATGAAAGAGAAGTTTTTTACAAGTTAGTGGTTGGTGACTAGAGGTTGATTTTTGGCAGATTTATGACTAATTTCTCATCAACTTTCGGATTTTGCTGACTTTTCGGACCACCGTCCCCTACCGACCAAAAACATTTTGAGTACAAAAACCAACTTTAAACAATTTAAAGTTGCTTTTTGGCGTATCGGTTCAAAAACCGCCTAAATTTTGTTTCTGAGGGGTTTTTGATTAAATTTGGATTAAATCAAACCGATATGTATAACCTGCTTGTTTCTCCCCAAGATGTACAGGCTTCTCTGCAGAAGCATGTATTAGCCGATGGCTTCGACCTTACTTTTGATATGGAAAAAAGCAAGGGTGTTTATATACACGATGCCAAACATAGCCGTACGCTACTCGATTTTTTTACCTGCTTCGCTTCGGTGCCACTGGGTTACAATCACCCTAAAATGGTTAACGACGAGGCTTTTAAAAAAAACCTGATGCTGGCGGCTTTAACTAATCCCTCAAACTCTGATATATATACTACCCAATACGCCGAGTTTGTTGAAACTTTTGACAGGATCGGTATACCCGAGTATCTTCCGCACGCGTTTTTTATAGCAGGCGGGTCAATGGCCATCGAAAACGCACTTAAAGCAGCAATGGACTGGAAAGTGCAAAAGAACTTTGCCAAAGGCTACACCAAGGAACTGGGTTTTAAGGTGATCCATTTTGAACATGCTTTTCATGGTCGCTCAGGCTATACTTTAAGCCTTACCAATACACAGCCCGTTAAAACCAAATGGTTTGCCAAGTTTGATTGGCCGCGGGTATCGGTTCCTAAAATGAACTTCCCATATAGCGACAGTAATCATGATGATTTGTTAAAAAGGGAAGCTTTATCAATAGCGCAGATAAAAAAGGCGTTTGAAGAGAATAAGGATGATGTTTGCGCCATTATTATTGAGCCTATACAATCAGAAGGCGGCGATAACCATGTAAGACAGGAATTTTTAGAACAGTTACGCCAACTGGCCGACGAAAATGAAGCCATGCTAATATATGATGAAGTACAAACTGGCGTTGGCCTTACCGGCAAGTTTTGGTGCCACGAGCATTTCGGGGAAAATGCCCGGCCTGATATACTGGTATTCGGCAAAAAGATGCAGGTATGCGGCATTTTAGCCGGTAAAAAGGTTGATGAGGTTGAAAACAATGTTTTCCGCGTATCGTCGCGCATTAACTCAACCTGGGGTGGCAGTTTGGTTGATATGGTGAGGGCCTCAAAAATAATGGAAATTATTGCTGAGGATAACCTTTGTGACAACGCCGCTAAAATGGGCGATTATTTGCAAAACCAATTAATCAGCATCTCCCAAAAATACCCTATAATCAGCAATATACGTGGCAAAGGTTTATTAACCGCATTTGATTTTCCTGATAAAACCACTCGTGACACCTTCATTAACCAAGGGTTAAGTAAAAATGTAATGTTTTTGGGTTGCGGCGATAATAGTATTCGTTTTAGACCTGCTCTTATTATTGAAAAAATACATATTGATGAGGGCCTTACAATACTCGAAAATATTTTAACAAAATTATAATATATATAAAACCTTTGCCCCAAAAAACTGTTTAGGACAATAATACAGTCCGTATACTTAATTATAAACTTATAAAGATATGTTAATATCTAATTATTAATTAATAAATAATAACTATATGTAATATTTTTTAATTAATAAAATATGTATTTTTAATTATTGTGCCCGGTAAATTTGAAAAGAGTGATAAAAAACTACGGTATAATGAGCAAACACATTGAAAAACTAAAAAAACAATTATCCGAAATTTCGGAAGTTGTTAATTCTTTCAGTTCTGAGGCAGTGCAGGTAAGGGTTGTTGACAGATTGTTAGATGCAATAATTGAACAGGAGAAAACTGAGGGCGAGAGCAGCGAACTTTTTAATAAAAAAGGGTATAAGTATAAGCCGGATAGTGAAGGAAGCTATGAAAATTCAAGGATGAGTAAAAAACCAGGTGCAACAAAGGTCTTAAATCAACTTTTGTCAACTCCTTTTTTTGACACATCGCATTCCATATCATCAATAGCTGAGTACTGTAAAGAAAAGTTCGACTCTAATTTTAAAACGTCAGAGCTTTCGGGTATTCTGTTAAAGCTGGCTAATGAAGGGAAGTTGAGAAGAGAAAGAAGCGACGAGAATAATCGTTTTGAGTATGTTAGGATTTAGTTCAGTCCGAAAGTCAGTAAAGTCCGGGAGTCGGGAAGAAGCTTCCCAATAACCTGACTGACTTTCGGACTTTACTGACTTTCGGACTACAACAGATCGAACAAGTTTTCTACTCCTAAAACCTTTCGCGACGTAAAGCCTTCTGCATACTTAACCTGGATACTTTTGCCAAATTCCCTTGCGCGAGCTTCTATCACTTGTGTAAAATCAGGAGATGAGATATAGGTTTGCGGTTCATCTTCCCATTCGGGATTATAAAACTGCGACCCATAGGCGCGGATGCTTTCAATTTTTTTGTCCCAATATTCGGTAACATCAATCAATATATCAGGCTTAATATAATTATCCTGTATAAAGTGCAATACTAAGCTGGGCCGCCAGGCTTGCTGCGACTCATTGTTATCAAAAGTTTCAATTTTACGTAATCCGGATAAAAACGTAGCGGCTTCAACCAACGCATTCGCACGGCCATGATCGGGGTGCCTGTCATGGTAGGCATTGGTTAATATTATTTCGGGTTGATATTTACGTATCGCCGCTATTACCTGGAGCTGATATTCACGAGTGTTCTCAAAAAAACCATCCGGTATTCCCAAATTCTCTCTTACCGATAATCCCAATATCTCTGATGCGACGGCAGCTTCTTTGGCTCTTATTTCTACCGATCCCCGGGTACCAAGTTCACCGCGGGTAAGGTCAACAATACCAACCTTTTTCCCTGCTGCAACATGTTTTAAAATAGTACCGGCACAGCCAAGCTCGGCGTCGTCCGGATGTACGGATAAAACTAATATATCCAGTTTAAGCATAAATAAATTTCTAATTATTTACCCGTTGCCAGTAAACGGGTTATCTGTTTCCTGATTTTTGATGAAGTTGGTTTGGTAAACGGGTAAAAGAAATCCGTGACCATACCTGATCTGTTAATCAAAAACTTATGAAAGTTCCATCTGGGCACCGAATTAAGCCGGCCATTTTCCTTTTTATCTGCAAAAAATTTATATAAAGGATTGGCATAGGGCCCCCTCACCCTTATTTTTTCAAAAACGGGATAGTTTACCTTCTGTATTTCACAAAATTGGGCTAATTCCTTGCCTTCAAGAGGCTCCTGCCCGCCAAAATCATTCGACGGGAATGCAAGTATTTCAAAATCCTTCCCCTCAAATTCATCCCTCAAGTCTGCAAGTTCTTTTAGCTGTGGTGTAAAGCCGCATTGTGATGCTGTATTTACTATTAAAAGAACTTTATCTTTATATTCAGCCAGGCTGATTTCCTCACCGTTTAACTTTTGAACATTAAACTGGTAAATGCTATTATCAATCATTATTAGTAGTTAGTGGAGCTATATCCGGCCTGATACAAAATGGATTCAATATCCTTTTGCTCCTCGGGGTCATAGGTTTCCTTTAAATCGTGGCCAAAAATGCGTGCGGCTGATTGAAGTACAAATGCCTTAAACCCGCCCTTAAGCTCTTTAACCATTGCATAGCTGGTATTGCCGCTTTCGCGGTCAATTAGTTTTATCAACACCTCTCCCTGACTAATTGTCAGGTCTTTAACTTGTTTATTAAAAATATCTTTTATCTCGTTTTCACAATCGTTTATCAGCTCCTTTTGTTTGTGTCTATCGGCTGTTAACGCCAAGTCCCGCTGCAGCTTGTTATACCTTTGTGCCGCAAAACGTGCATAAGGCAACACTTTCAATACGTTATAACGTAAACGGTTGTAATTGTCAATATCCTGCTGACTTTTAAATATGCGCGAATCAACTATTTTTACATCCGGAGTAACAATCCATGGTATCAGTTTACCGCTGTCAACAGTTAAATATGTTTTTATGGTATCGTTTTTGCCCAGAATAAGAGGGACAGGTTTTTCTGTTTGGGCCATCAATGATCCCATCGTGCAACAAAACAACAGTAAAAAACCAATAAATTTCATAATTTTACGTAGTACAAAATTAATGTAATTTTTTTTGGATTTTGATATTAACCGGCAATTATAATTTTTGTTGCAAGTTAATGATATTAAAAGCAATATAGCATCAGCAATGAAAGAATTAGTGATTGATCTGGAAAGTGAAAAGAATGAAATCTTAAAAAGATATCGTGCTTTATTGCGTGCATCAAAGTCAACCCTGCAAAAAGGCGATAAGCGCATGATACGGAAAGCATTTGAAGTGGCGCTTGAAAGCCACAAAGATATGCGCCGTAAATCGGGCGAGCCTTATATTTATCATCCCATTGCCGTTGCACAAATTGCTGCCGAAGAAATTGGTTTGGGTACTACCTCAATAGTTTGCGCCCTGCTGCATGATGTTGTTGAGGATACCAATGTAACCCTTGATGATATTGAAAGGGATTTTGGTAAAAAAGTAGCCATGATAATTGATGGCTTAACCAAAATATCGGGTGTTTTTGATACCAACAGCTCTTTACAGGCCGAAAATTTCCGCAAAATGCTGCTCACCCTTGCTGACGATGTTAGGGTGATACTCATCAAACTGGCCGACCGTTTGCACAACATGCGGACCATGGAGTTTATGCCGCGCGATAAACAGCTTAAACTGTCGTCAGAAACAGTTTACCTGTACGCTCCGCTGGCACATCGACTGGGTTTGTATGCTATAAAATCCGAACTGGAAGACCTCTCCATGAAATACATGGAAAGGGAAACTTATCAGTTTATAAAAAATAAGCTAAACGAGAAAAAAGCCGAACGCGAGAAATTTATTAAGAATTTTATTGAGCCGGTAACAAAGGTATTAGCTGGACAGGGTTTGGAGGCCGATATTTTTGGTCGCCCAAAATCCATCCATTCTATATGGAACAAGATGAAGAAAAAATCGATCCCTTTTGAAGAGGTTTACGATCTTTTTGCCATCAGAATAATATTAGATAGCACGCCCGAAAATGAAAAGGCTGATTGCTGGAAGGCTTATTCCATTGTTACCGATCAGTACAGGCCAAATCCCGATAGGCTACGCGACTGGATTTCATCGCCCAAAGCCAACGGATACGAATCATTGCATACTACGGTTATGGGCCCCCGCGGTCAGTGGGTTGAGGTACAGATCCGTACCAAACGCATGAATGAAATTGCTGAGAAAGGTTTTGCGGCGCATTGGAAATATAAGGAGTCGTCAACTGATAGCGGCCTTGATCAATGGGTGCAAAAGGTAAGAGATTTGCTTAAAAACCCAGAATCAAACGCATTAGACTTTTTGGATGATTTTAAAATGAACCTATTCTCTGATGAGATCTTCATTTTTACGCCAAAAGGTGCATTGATTCAGCTCCCGCTAAACGCCACCGCGCTCGATTTTGCATTCGAGATTCACACCGATGTGGGTGCCAGCTGCATTGGAGCTAAGGTTAACCACAAATTAGTACCGCTTAACCATAAGCTGCAAAATGGCGATCAGGTAGAGATCATC
>OLKV01000162.1_pt1 | contig 18444 bp, 16 predicted proteins | sample 1604391 | NCBI WGS metagenome assembly OLKV01 (sample SAMEA104055711, study PRJEB20765) | soil metagenome | isolation source: soil | reverse complement strand
TCGCATTGGCAGAAGACGTCACCCAGGACGCCTTCTGCCGTGCGATGGAGACCTGGAAGTTACGCGGCCTGCCGAAAAATCCCTCCGCATGGCTGATGGCCACTGCCAGGAACCGTGCCCTGGACATCTTGCGCCGGGAGCGCACAGCTATGGTATCTGAACCAGAACTAACGCGGTTTCTTGAATCGGAATGGACGCTGGTTCCCACGGTAGAGGAGGCGTTTAGCGCACACGCTGTGAAAGATTCCCAGCTGCGTATGATGTTTTCCTGCTGCCACCCCCGTCTCTCTGAAGAAGCTCAAATTGCACTTATATTGCATATATTATGCGGTTTCAATGTAAAGGAGATTGCACAGGCCTTCGTGAGCAGTTATGCTGCTATTGAAAAACGCATCACCCAGGCAAAGAAAATATTAGCGGAATCCACGAAGCTTTTTGATCTCGCCGATGCGGATTTTCCCTCCAGGCTTGCCTCTGTTTTAAAGGCATTATATCTGCTTTTTAACGAAGGGTATCATGGATCCTCATCTGACGCGGCAGTGCGCATGGACCTTTGTCAGGAAGCCATGCTGCTTATGAATTTACTCATCGAACAACCTGCTTTAGTAAGCCCCAAATCTTATGCGCTTGCTGCATTGATGTATCTCAACGCGGCCCGTCTGCCAACCCGCTTAGATGGTTCGGATAATCTTGTTTTGTTCTTTGAGCAGGACCGGTCTTTATGGGATCATAAACTCATAGCAGAAGGACAAGCGCTGCTTAACCTTTCTGCCTCTGGTACAGCGCTGACAAAATATCATATTGAAGCGGCTATTGCTTCAATGCATGCCAGTGCCGCCAGGAGCGAAGATACCGATTGGAAACAGATAGTATCGCTTTATGATATGCTTATGGCAATCCATCCTTCTCCGGTAATTGCACTTAACCGTGCAATTGCCATCGCACAGTTGGATGGCCCGGAACGGGGATTGCAGGAGATACGCGACATCCATGACCTTCATCGCCTTTCTTCTTACCCGTTTTACCCGGCTGCGCTTGGTGAACTTGAACTCCGCCGGGGAAATCACCCGGTTGCGAAAGCGCACTTCTGCACAGCGCTTTCATTGGCACGCAATCCTATGGAACGTAATTTCTTACAACGGCGTGTAGATGCCTGCAATGAAAGCTAAACAATAATTATTTAACGTAAAAATCAAAAATCATGACTAAAATAATTTCCGATACCCCGTCTTCTTTGATACCCGAAAAGAAAACCAATAATAAACAACTGCGGGATTTTCTTCTTTCTCCAGTGGCATTGATCCGTCTCAGCTCAATCTTATTTGTTATGTTAACCATCGGACATACTTCGGCATACCCCTGGACCACTGACCATGACATCCAGAAAAAGCAGCTTGTTGCTTCAATGAAATCTGTTGACCTTGTATTTGCGGGAGAGCGCTCAAGCTATTGGAGCCTTTATTTTGGATGGGGACTCTACGTTGCTGTTCTTCTGCTCACATTGACAATTATCCTCTGGTTTTTGTCGGACGTAGCCCATCTTGCCCCGCGCCGTGTGGGCATCATGATTCAAATCATTTCGGTAAGCTGCCTGGCAGGGGCTTATCTCTCTTTTCGTTTTTTCTATGTACCACCGTTTATATTATTGTCGGTTATCTTTGTAATCCTGCAGACGACGGCAGTGCGGTTGATGAGACGGACTTAATTTAGGGCGACAAACACCTTTAGCATAAATTCAGGACTTAAATTCTTTATTAAACAGATGCAAAGCTTTTTTATTAAAATATTTCTTTTAATGCTACCATTGGCCTTTAGCTATAAAGCCTGTAATGCCCAGCAGATACCTAACCAATCATTTATATTCTTAAGTACGGATAATATAAAAACTCCGGTTAAGGTATCAGGACGGGGGGCACCTTGTATGTTTGTCCCAGGTGGTCCGGGTGATTCCTATCGGTCTTTTGAGGAATTAGGTGGGAGCAGTCTTGAATACCTGACTATGGTCTTTATGGATCAGCGGGGAGCAGGAAGCGCAGCGAATGCTGCAAATTATAGTATGGATAGGGTGTTGCAGGATATGGATGAGGTGCGGGCGAAGTTGCATATCGATAAAATGTACTTGCTAAGTCATTCGTTTGGAGGGATTTTGCTGATTAATTACGCAAAAAAATACCCGCAACATGTTATAGGGCTTATACTGGTTAATTCAACGCTTTATGCTTTTAATCCTGCAGCACTGGCAGAGCAATGTGAATACGGTTATAAATTGCTAAACAAGGATACTACTATAGCCAGCAGGAACCCTGACACATTGTTTGCTGTCAACAACGAGGTAAGAAACAAATTGCGTGAAGTTCACCTGGCATATAAATTACTGACAGATAGCATACAAACGATAATAGCGCTCGACAAAATTGATTCATTACATCCCCGCACAAATGATTTTGCATTTAAAATACTTGGGCCAATAATCGATAAAAATAAAAAAATGCTATACCCGGAATACTTTAAAGACTATACACCGCTGACTGCCGGAATTGATGTTCCCGTTTTAGTTATTAACGGAACAGAAGATCATGCTATTGGGTCAACTCATTATAAGCTTTTTAAGTTTCCTAATCAAAAAATTATTCAGATTCGCGGCGGACATTTGCTTTATTATGAACATAATAAAGAGTTTGACGCGGCCGTACACACTTTTGTAGAAAAACTTTGCCCCGGATCTTAGCTTTCAGGTCTGATTTTTTCAATGTTATTAAATCATAGTTTTAAACGCAACACGGGGACTCCTGGCACTTACCAGTTAAGAAATGGGATTCAAAGGGGCAATGAACATATCAAAAAAAATATTTTTAATCAATTGTCATGAAACCATTGTTAATATTAGTGATAGTCTTGAATTGCATTTGTTTTTCATGTTTCGCACAAATCGATACGATCAGCGTAAAAAACAACAATCTAAAGACGAAATACTTGATTGAAGGCACTAATACCTATTTAAATTGGATGAAGGATGCTAAATCGGGGTTAGTTTCGAATATTTCAATTTCCAAACGGCGCGTGCATTTCCAGACATTGGCTGGAAAGGAGCTAATCGTAGTTACTCAGCATAAACTGAACAACGATAGTAGTAAAATTAAATTTATTTATACAGTAAGTGACCGCCGAACTTTCAAAACGATTTATGATTATGTAGAAAGCCCTGGTGGGATTGAAGCATACGATTACCACGACGATGAAATTAAGGGATCAGATACTGTAAAGCTAAATACCAAGCGGAACTTTTATTTAAAGTTCAGCGAGCAACCATATTGTCTTGAACTGGATTTGGAAACGATTAGCGCGTTACCTATAAGTGGCCCTGGTCAAAAAATGGCTGTTTGTTTTTATCAGCCGGGAAGAGAAAAAAATCCAATGTTCCATATTATGGAGGTTACCGGTGAGCAACAATTACCTACTGCAAACGGAATGAAATCAGATTGCTGGGTTGTTAAGCTAATAATTGATAACGAGGATTACGATTTGTTCTGGATCAGTAAACTTGAACATGAATTTTTAAAACTGGAATCGCATAGCCCGACAGACACTTTTTATAAACTGAAATTATTTAACGAAAATTTGCAATTATAGCGGAGATGATAAGCGTAATGTGTTAGTCCAACACCCTTTTGTAAGTAAAAAAGCCTCCAGGCATTATCTGAAGGCTTTAGTTAGCCTCAATAGGACTAAAGTCGAACCACTTTTTTTTTCTTATTGCTAAATTCCTTTTTACATTTTATTCCAATCATTTACCATCAATACATCCGCGTGGCGGGGGAAAATTTTAGTGGTCAGCACGCGGTGCACTTCCTCGTCGCCATCGGCGCAGCAATCGGCCAGCACTGTTAAGCGATAGTCTTTATCAGTCGCCTCGCGCAAAGTTGACAACACTACACCACCGGTAGAAGCACCGGTAAGCACTATATGCTGAATACCAAAAGCCCGTAAGACCAGTTCCAGGTCGCTGCCTGAAAACGCACTTAACCGGCGTTTTAGAACGGTAAGCTCTCCGGCTTGCGGAGCTAAATCCGGGTGGACTTTGGTAAACTCATCCATATTTAAGGTGGCCAAGCGCTCTTTGACGGCGGCAACACCCTTATTATTTATGCTTACTTCAGATGCACCTTGTCTGAAACCAACAGTTACATAAATTACCGGGACTTTATTTTCCCGCGCACTTGTTATGGCTTGCGCAACCTTAGGTAGTAAATCTGTAGCGTTGGGAAGCATTCCAACTATTCCTGCTTGCATATCCATTACAAGTAGGGCGGTGTTTTTATTGTTTTGTTCCATTTTTTATGTTTAATTAACTATGTTTTTGCCCAATTTCATTAGAATGATTTTGGAACAGGGCTTTGAGGTATACAGATGGTGTTAATCCGGTAAAAAGCTTAAAGTTTTTAATAAAATGAGTTTGATCGAAATACCCCAGTTGATGAATTACATCCGGTAGCGCACAAGTTTGTGCAGACATTACGTCAATTGCCTGCCTCATCCTTATAATTGAACAAAATTGTTTTGGGCCGGTTCCAGCAGTTTTTCGGAACCTTTTCTCAAAAGCGTCTACGCTGATATTTAAATTTGCACATAGTTGCTGGATTTTTAGTTTTCCCTGCATTAAGTGCATCTGCTCTACGGCTGTTGCAACTAAAAGGTCGTGAGGCTTAGTCAGCTGCGAATTTAAAAATACCTCCAAGGTCTCAATCCGCTTTTGATCGCTTTCTGCAGAAGCAATTTGTTGAAGAAAGCGATCAACAATGTTTGAGGAATAAATGTCATTAAGTGAAATGGAGCTTTCGTAAAATTCATGAATTGGAATTTTGAAAAAAGAACCAGCACCAGCCGCTTTAAACCTCACCAAAAGTGTCTCGGTCCCTTGAGAAAGATGAATGCTTTTAATCCCTTTTCGAATTCCTGTTACAGCAACGGGCGGCAGATCAAATTGCGTATCATTGAGCGTGTACTGATGTTTTCCTGAAAGCCGAACGGACAAAACAATCGATGTATCGGGATGGATTAATTTTCCCACATCATATCCCGTTTTCACAAACGAATAACGCTCAATATAATTTTTTAGTAGCCCCGTCGGCTTATAGTGCTTAATGATCATGTATTCGCTATATTTTGTATTGTGAAAACTATTGAGTTACTAAAGAATTATAGAAATACGTATCGGTTGGATTTTATCAAATTATTTCATAAATCCTGCTCATAATTTATTTCTGAACAGCGCACGTTATGGGGAGGCTAAGCCTTTCCACAATTCGCCGTCAGCCATATAATTAAATTAGCAAAAATCAAGCAGCGTTTTTTGATATGGCTGTTTTTAACACTGTTTCCATAAGTTTTAATTTTGAGCAAAGCTAATTCGGAATGATCATCCAGTATAGTAAAAATTCATTGACTTCCCTCGCTGTCCAAAGTCTTTTAATTAAACCCATTTTTCGGGAACAGTAATTAAAACAACTGAACTGTTTCAAATACAAAGCTATATACGTATGGTACTAAAACGCTATTAAGTAATTCTCATATATTTATTTGTCTTTACCCGGCCCTGTCACAATGAAAAAAACCTATATACTCGCGCTTTGTCTATTAATTCTTAGCGCCTGTGCAAAAAAAAGCGGTCTCCTGCCTGATACTAATAATCCTGCGCCGCCGCCTGACGTAAAAACGGATGCGACCTTAACACTTGATATCAATAACCCTGCAAATGCTATCCCGCAAAATTTCGAAGGACTAAGTTTTGAGAACTGGATTTTATCCCGAAACCCGGAATACCTGGACCCCAATAATCCAATAATGTTACAGTTGATCAAAAATCTTGGACCAGGAGTTATACGTATGGGTGGCAATAGCAGTGATGAGACCGATTGGACTGGCGACGGATTTAATGCTAATAGCCATTTTGATGTGCTCACTCCGGCGTGTATTGACAGGCTGGCAGATTTTTCACGAAAAACCAATTGGCAGGTTATTTTCGGGCTAAACCTGGGGCATAATAATATTAATGCTTCTATAGACGAAACCAAATATCTTTATCAGCAACTCGGCGCTAACCTTTATACATTACAGATAGGCAATGAGCCCGATTATTTCAAATTAGGTTACAGGCTCACAGACTATTCTGTAGAGGACTATCAAAGTGAGTGGACCGCTAATTTCGCACCCATAAAAACACAGGTGCCCCAGGCGCAATTCGCAGGGCCGGATGTAAGTGATAACCTGGCCTGGGCACAAACATTTGCAGCAAATAATTCTAAGAATATTATCCTGCTCGATGCTCATTATTACAACGACGGACCAGCTACATCTCCTTACATTGATTGCCAAACCATACTTTCCGCAGATAATACGCTGATTCCTTATCTCCAGACTTTAGATAATGCTTCAAAGCTGGCACATTTGCCCTATCGCATTACCGAGACCAACAGTATTTGGGGTGGCGGCAAGCCTGGTGTAAGCGATGCTTTTGCAGGAACGTTATGGGCGCTTGACTTGATGTGGTCAATTGCTGTCAATAACGGACAAGGTGTCAATTTTCATGGTGGCGAATTGGATTATTCGCCAATAAGTGTCGCTTCTAACGGCCAATGCACTGCTAACGCTGTATATTATGCGATGCTGGCCTTCAAGTACGGCGCTTCCGGTGGAACGATTATTCCTGTTAACGTTGCTAATAGTAATTTAAATTATAACGCTTATGCCTGCAGCACAAATGGCGGTTATACAATGACCATCATCAATAAAGAGCAGACAAAGGATGTTTCGCTTACTGTAAACGCAGGCAAAATTGTTACCAGTATTAATGTTATGAGCCTTACCGCCCCGGCAGTTGATTCAACAACGGGAATCACTTTTGCCGGTGCTGCAGTACAAAGCGATGGTAGTTTTTCGCCGGCACATCAAGTAGAGTCCCAAATAGGCAAGAGTAGTTTTGTTATAAAGGTTCCGGCAGCAAGCGCTGTAGTTGTAGTAATAAAGTAATTTCTGCCTGGTTCTGACATGTTTTAAGCTTATAGCTTAAGGTAAGCCGAAATTGCATTTTTTTGTAAGGCAGAATTATTTTTCCCGTTGGTCGGGATTTACAATCCGCGACCCTGTTGTTGGGGATTTGCAATCCACGAAACGGAATACTATATTTAACTACGGAATTTTAATACGCTATTACCCCATAGGGGCCAAACATTGTTTGTAATTGTGCTTTGTTAATTGTTGTGGGATTGCAAATCCCCATTTATTTTAGTCCGGGATTATAAATCCGGACTAACGGGGGCCCCAAAACGAAAAAAGCCTCAAAACTTTCGTCTCAAGGCTTCTCAACTTAAAAAAGGTAGCCCTAATTGGACTAACCTCGAACCGGTTGATAAAATCATTACGTTTATTATCAAGCCTTTAATAAAATTTAAGCGGTTCGAGAATTTAAAAAAGTCTGATTGGGGTTAAAGTATCTTACCTGTTGGTTAGCAATGATTATAAATCGATTTGGATACGATGGGATTAATCGAAGAGCGAATCCAAGAACCAATCCAAAAAAGAAGAGCGCGGAGGCTCAGGCCGCAGAAAAGCGCTAAGATGAGCATGTAGCGCCTGATACCCGGAAGAATGCTCTGTTAAAGTTAACAGGCATTTTTTTGAAAGTAATGCACTTAATGGCTCTGTTGCTATTTATCTTCGCGCTTAACCGATATAATTGAACCCATGTCAAAATTGAACTTTGGCTTGACAACCAGCAATTTACCGTTGATGCCAAAAGATTGTTGAGCACCGGCATTACCTGCTATAAAGCGGAAGCACCCGAAGCGGCTTTATTAATGTCCTACCTCGGCTTTTTGACCATTCTCAAAAACCGTATCGCCAGGAGCAATAAGCCTGCCGTATTGGAACAAGGTTTCTGGGATAAATTGCTGAAAGATATTCGTCATGAAGATAAATGGGAAAGTAACGTTTTCGATGCCACCCAAATGACGCCCAAGTTCAACCAACAGACCAAAGCAAAGATAAGGGATGCCGTTTTCGCAGTCAGCGATAACGTCAGGGAGCAAATTAAGTATTGGAAGAATCGCCGTAACGATTGCGCCCACTCCAAGGATAATGAGATCACATTGGCCTATGTCGAAATGTTCTGGAGCTTTTTAATGAGCAATCTGCCCAAAATAACCGTCGAAGGCGGGATGGCCTCGCTGATCCTTCAGATCGGCCGGTATTTCGATTCCAACCAGGTGCCATCCGGGAAAAGCCTGAGCGACTTGGTTAAAGCTATCGCTGATTCTGTTGAAAAAGCAGAACTGGCGGATTTTTGGCCTGCCGTATTGGAAGCCATAGATAATAATACTTTTGATTGGGGCTATGAGCACCGGGTAGCTTTTATCTTGGAGATACTTAAACATACGTCCGCCAGTATCAAAGAATCGGCCATTGAATATTTAAAAAACAATGAAGACATTCGGAACGCGACCATCCAGCTTGACCCGATGGTCATTCAATTGCTGAACTGGACGCCTCCCGAAATTCGTAATTTTTGGAAAACCAAACTTGGGGCCTTTAATAACCCGTTGCGGGTATTGGCTTCCATGCTCAGAAATGAGCTTATCCCGCATGCCGAGCATGCCGAGGCAATCAAACTGTTCGCCGCGCCGCTGAAATACACCACCAACAACGACGATCATACCACCCTGGCTTATTACGGGTTCGGTAATGAACTCCATCAGATCATATTTGTCAATAATGATCCGGGCGATGTCTACAAGTATTGGAAGTTCCTGCACAATCACGCCACAGTTGTACGGCAATACGTAGAAAATTACTCCTTGCAGGATAATGTCGTCAAGATCATTGCCAGGGAGCTGGATAAAGACGAATTCCATCCTTACGGGCTGGAGAACGAACTGAATTGGCTTTTCCAACATAACCCCACTAAAAAAGCCGAGTTTCTTGCCAAACTCACCGAAAACGGCCTAAGCATACCACGATATTTAACCAGCCTGGTGGATGTCCCGGCTACTTAAAATGTATCCCAGTTTATTTCCTCGGTTTTTTCTTTAACGGAATTAGCCGGCTCTATCGTTCTCAAAAACTTTAAAGTAGCCGTCATATAATTGAATATGAGTACGCTTTCGTTGTGGTTTAACACGGGGTTATCATGGGCGAAACTTTTGTTATTACGCACATCATTAAAAGCGTCGAAGCACTGAAAGGTAGAACGTAAGATCTTTTCGGTCATGTCGGATTCAACCTGGCCCGAAGTACGCAGGGCCTTTACGTATTTACCGTAAATGGCGTTGAGCGGCTCGTTTTTATCGATGGGCAACCCAAAACGGCCACACATCTCCCGGAAATATTTCATGAGGAAAGTATGTAACCGGTCCAATGCCGCCGCGGGTTCATCTTTCTCTATGCTCTCCTGGATGTGTTTCGCCAGGGAATGGAAATCCTCGTCATCATTGTTAGCAGCAATAACCTCCGCATGCGCAACGCTTACCTCGCCACGCAGCCGGTCGATGACCGCAATAAATTCAGCGCGCAACTTTGGGTCTGGTTCAACGCGGTTATAGGAATCTGCTCCCTCCCAATCATCCCGTCTCACTTTCATCACTTCCAACAGTTTGGCAACGACGTGCTCCGGCTCCTGGGCCATCAGGCTTCGCATCCTGTTTGCCTTTGATGTTCCTTTATCCTGGTATTTTCCGTTGCTGATGTCGATGCCGGTGACATCATAAATGAATTCCTGGAGGTTCTTATGGCCAAAATTCAGCAAATTGCCATCGCACATGCCCAGATAGTTTTCTATCGTGAGTTTATCGCCATATTCAATTTTTGCCATTACCTACTGTTGAACTATTCGTTTGATAAAATTAACAAAAAAAACCCGCTGTCCGAAGTTTATAACTTCGGACGAATATGCCGATAGTCTCCGACTATCTAATACAAACAAAAAAGCCTCAAATCTTTCGATTCAAGGCTTTCATTTTAAAAAAGGTAGCGGGAGCAGGACTCGAACCTACGTCCGCCTTTAGGCGGATATGAGCCCGACGAGCTACCAACTGCTCCAAACGAAAAAAGTCTTTAGACTCACGACTAAAGACTTTTGACTTCTTAAAAAAGGTAGCGGGAGCAGGACTCGAACCTACGACCTTCGGGTTATGAGCCCGACGAGCTACCAACTGCTCCATCCCGCACTATTGTTGGTATAATACGATTCGCTTCATTACTGCGAAAAGGGGCCATTTTATTTTTGTGTGTTAGCCCAACACCACTTTGGTAAAGAAAAAAGCCTTCAGACATTACCTGAAGGCTTTCGGTAGCGGGAGCAGGACTCGAACCTACGACCTTCGGGTTATGAGCCCGACGAGCTACCAACTGCTCCATCCCGCACTGTTTTTGATATATTGCATTCCGATCATAACTTCGGAAAGGTGCTTCCAATTGTCAAAAATGCAATTTGCACTCCGTTTTAATTGGACTGCAAAGATATAATTCGTTTCTTTGCAGTCCAAATATTATTTTAATTATTTTTCTATGGCGCATAAGGCAGGTTTCGTGAGTATAATAGGCAAGCCAAACGCAGGTAAATCAACATTGATGAACGCGTTAGTTGGCGAAAAAATGTCAATCATAACCCCTAAGGCGCAAACCACACGTCACCGCATTTTGGGTATTGTTAACGAGGAAGACTACCAGATTGTGTTTTCTGATACCCCCGGTGTTATTAAGCCGCACTATGCCCTGCATGAAAGCATGATGCATCAGGTTGACGGCTCAATTGTAGATGCCGACCTGATTTTGCTGGTTACCGATATTTACGAAGAATACGATGAAACCGACGTGCTTAAAAAGCTGGAAGGCTCAACTGCGCCGGTTGCAGTGCTGATTAATAAGGTTGATCAATCTGACGAGGAAACGGTAAAAGCCAAAGTTGACTTTTGGCATGAGAAGTTGAATCCCAAAGCGATTTTTGCCATATCAGCCTTAAAAGATTATAACGTGCTGGCTGTAATGAACTTTGCCATTGAGCATCTGCCAGAGCATCCGCCATATTACGAGAAAGATGCGTTAACCGATAGGAACGACAGGTTTTTTGCATCAGAAATGATCCGCGCCCAAATATTAAAACAATATAAAAAAGAGATCCCATACAGTACCGAAGTTATTGTAACTGCTTTTGTTGAGGGCGAAGCCCTGCACCGCATCAGCGCGGAAATTATTGTGGAACGCGACTCACAAAAAAATATCATCATAGGTAAAGGCGGCGAAATGCTTAAAATTGTAGGTACTTATGCCCGCCGCGATATGGAAGACTTTTTTCAAAAGAAGATCTTCCTGGAGATGTTTGTAAAAGTTATCCCCGATTGGCGCAGCAAAAAAAATTACCTGAAAAAGTTTGGGTACGAATAATAGAGTCAGGAATCAAGATGTAAGAGTCAAGATTTAACCGACACAAAGTTTATAATAAATGTATATTAGAGTTAAAAGTAAAGTTTAAGATTATATCTTGAATCTTGACCCTTAATTCTTGAATCTAACACAACCATGAGTAACATAGTAGCCATAGTGGGTAGGCCCAACGTAGGTAAGTCAACATTATATAACCGTTTAACCGAAAGCCGTAAGGCTATTGTTGATGATTTTAGCGGCGTAACCCGCGACAGGCATTATGGTGTATCTGAATGGGTTGGCCGTCAGTTTACGGTAATTGATACCGGGGGCTATGTGGCTAACTCGGTTGATGTTTTTGAAGCAGCCATCCGCGAGCAGGTAATTATTGCCATTGAAGAAGCAACCGTTATTTTATTTATAGTTGACGTTACTACGGGTATTACCGATCTGGACGATGAAATTGCCAGCCTTTTGCGTAAAGGTAAAAAGCCCGTATTTGTGGTAGTAAACAAGCTGGATAACACCTCGCAACTGGCCGATTCGATGGTTTTTTATAGCCTTGGATTAGGCGAGCTTTATAGCATATCATCCATGACTGGCTCGGGCACCGGCGAACTGCTTGACGAAGTGGTAAAACACTTTGACGATGAGCCGCTGGAAGAAAACACACTGCCTAAATATGCTATTGTAGGCCGCCCTAATGTAGGTAAATCTTCTATTATCAATTCCCTGATTGGTAAAGATCGTAATATTGTTACCCCGATTGCCGGCACCACCCGCGATTCTATCCATATCCATTACAACCAGTACGGTCATAATTTTATGCTGATTGATACTGCCGGGATGCGTAAAAAAACAAAGGTTAAAGAGAACATTGAGTTTTACTCGGTAATGCGTACCATTAAGGCCCTCGAAGAGGCTGATGTGGTGATCCTGATGATAGATGCCGTTGAAGGACTGGAATCACAGGATATAAATATCTTCCACCTTGCCGAAAAGAATAAAAAAGGCGTTGTAATTGTAGTAAACAAGTGGGATTTGATTGAGAAAAACAATAAAACCATTAAAGTTTTTGAAGAACAGATCCGCGAAAAAATAGCACCGTTTTCTGATGTGCCTATTGTGTTCACTTCGGTTACCGAAAAACAGAGGGTTTTAAAGGTAATTGATACTGCTAACCAGGTTTATCAAAACAAAACAAGGAAAATACCTACCTCAAAATTAAACGAGATAATGTTGCCTATTATAGAGAACTATCCACCGCCATCTATTAAAGGTAAATACGTAAAAATCAAATACATTACGCAAATAGCCGGCACATCGCCAATGTTTGCTTTCTTCTGTAACCTGCCTCAGTACATCAAAGAACCTTACTACCGTTTCATCGAAAACAAACTAAGGGAACACTTTGAGTTCAACGGCGCACCGATACAAGTGTGGTTTAGACAGAAGTAGTTTGATTTCGGATTTCGAATGTTCGATTTCGGATTTGAGAAACTGAAATATTAAAAAATTCAGGGAACTTGATTTGAAATTTATGAAAATATTTTTTCTATTTTAGAGTAGAAAACGAACATTCGAAACGAAATAAATGGATAAAATTGAATTAAAGCGCAGAACACAAAGGTTTGCCATTGACATTATAAAGTTTGTTGAAGATCTTCCATCAACGCGATCACTTAATGTTTTGTCCAATCAATTGCTCAGAAGCTCTTCATCTGTGGGTGCCAATTACCGTTCTGCCTGCAAAGGAAAATCTACCGCAGACTTCATTAATAAGATTGTTATAGTTGAAGAGGAAGCAGATGAGTCTGTTTATTGGCTTGAGTTAATGGAGGAGTCGGGTTTGGTAAATTCAAAAGAGACAGGTGTTCTAAAAAAGGAAGCAAATGAACTTACTGCAATATTTACAGCGATAGGTAAAACTGCAAAAGCAAATCAGCGAAATATAAAATCCGAAGTAAAATAAATAATAAATCCGAAATCGAACATCCGAAATCCGAAATCAGTTCAATTCACCGCCGCTACAGCCTTCTGCAAAGTAATATCATTGCTGTTTATTGCTTCGTAATAAGCATTATCGCCCCATTTAAAGCGGGCCGCAAAGGCCTTAAGCATTGTTTTAATATTCGGTTTAGAGATTAGTAGCTCCTGCGAATCCATTTCTTTAATGGTTTGCGATGCGTAGGTGATAAATTCGTCAAACTCATCATCACTTACGGTATATTGCTTTATAAAAGCATCGGCACTTGCAAATTTGTTTAAACTTTGCTGTTGACGATCAATAACGTATGCAGTAAAAAGCTGCCGATTGCTTAGCTCTTGCATAATAGTAGTGCTTTGCGTGCTGTCTGCGGGCACAAAAATATCAGGCATAATGCCGCCACCGCTAAACACTTTACGGCCATTTACGGTGTGGTATGACGACGTGCCTTTAAAAATACTATCATTTAAATTACTTTGTGCCGAAAATAGCTCGCCTTTCCGCATCCGGTCAGCAATTTCGTTATGATAACTGTCAATCCCTTCCTTATATGATTTTTGTATCGACCGGCCCGATGGCGTATAATACCTGGCTACTGTTAAGTTTACTGCCGATCCATCCCCAAAAGGAAACTGCTGCTGCACCAATCCTTTACCAAAAGAACGGCGGCCAACAATAGTGGCCCTGTCCAGATCCTGCAACGCCCCAGCCAATATTTCACTCGCCGATGCAGAATACTCATCAATTATCACGGATAACTTACCATCCTGAAACGAACCCGAATCAGTGGCGAAATAGTCCTTGCGCTCCTCATGTACGCCTTTGGTGTAAACTATTAACTTACCCTTTTTTAAGAATTCGTCGGCAAGTGCGGTGGCAGCGTTTAGGTAGCCGCCCCCGTTTTCCCTTATATCAAGCACCAGTTTTTTAAGTCCCAGTTTTTTTAACCTGTTTAACGCCGAGCGAAAATCAGCATCGGTAGTTAAGGCAAACTTGCTTATTTTAATGTACCCAATATCAGGCGTTATCATATAGGCAGCATCAAGGCTACTGAGGTTAACATGCCCGCGTTTAATATGATATTGTTTTAATACTGATGTATTTGGCGATGATACAGAGAGTAATATTTCCGAATCCTTTTCGCCTCTAAAAATATTGTTTACATGATCGGTAGTGAGGTGCGTGCCCGAAAACTTTTTTTGGTTAACGTTAATCACCTTGTCGCCGGCTGTTAAACCTGCTGTTGCTGCCGGGCCACCGGGATAGACCATGGTGATAAAAAGTGTATCGCGCAGTAATTGGTATTCCAAACCTATGCCGTTAAAACCGCCGCCCAGGCTTTCGTTTATGTACTGGGCACGCTGCGGCTGTAGGTATAACGAGTGCGGGTCCAGGCTTTGCAGCATGTTGTTAACGGTAACGCCCTCCAGACTGTCTTCGTTTACCGAATCAACATAATTGTTTTTTACAAGGTTAAGTACTTTGGAAACTTTGTCATTTCCTGCAATAGAAAATCCAAGGGTTCGATTGCTGAAATCATTGCCGCTGATAAATAAACCAAGAGCAATTCCTATTACTAACAGGATTGTTGACCTGAAAACGATACCGGCAGCGTGTTTCATAGATGTTGAGTAGTGTACAAAGTTAATAATTAGTTGTTTATCTTCTTTTAAATCAATGATATTATGATTTTTTTTCAGGTCAAATTTATCGCACATAATAAGGCTGTAGGCAACTAAACATATTAATTATACCAAATACCAATTTGTTCATTTTTTTGGTGACTTTTTTAGCAAACCAATGCGTAAATTATTGCGTTACTTTGATGTAAACGGTTATAAATAAATGGATTCATTACTTACAGATATACCCTCAGGATACGATTTTTCAATCAGCGAAAGCCAGCAGATGATAGGGGAGATGGCCCGCGATTTTGCCGAAAAACATATCAGGCCCCATGTGATGGAGTGGGATGAGGCACAACACTTCCCTGTTGAGCTTTTTAAGAAACTCGGCGAATTAGGGATGATGGGTGTATTTGTTCCGGAGCAATATGGCGGCTCGGGCTTTGGTTATTTTGAATATGTAGCCGTTATTGTTGAGATTGCTAAAGTTTGTGGCGCTATAGGTTTGTCTGTTGCTGCGCATAATTCATTATGTACAGGCCATATTCTGAATTTTGGTAACGAAGAACAAAAACAACGCTGGCTGCCAAAATTGGCTACCGCCGAGTGGATAGGGGCATGGGGCCTAACCGAAGCTAATACCGGCTCTGATGCCTTAGGTATGAGTACCACTGCCGTTTTGGATGGCGATTATTATGTGGTTAATGGCTCAAAAAATTGGATCACCCATGGTAAATCAAGTAATGTAGCAGTTGTAATGGTGAGGACCGGTGATAAAGGCAACTCGCATGGTATATCAGCCCTGGTAATAGAAAAAGGTACTCCTGGCTTTACGCATGGCAAAAAAGAAAACAAATTGGGCATGCGCGCCTCCGAAACAACAGAATTAATATTTGATAACTGCCGCGTGCATAAAGAAAATCTTTTGGGCAACGAAGGCGAAGGCTTTGCACAAGCTATGAAGGTATTGGACGGCGGCCGTATTTCCATAGCAGCATTATCGTTAGGTATAGCAAAAGGTGCTTTTGGTGCTGCCGTAAAATATGCTAAAGAGCGTCGGCAATTTGGGCAGCCGATCAGTAATTTTCAGGGAATTTCATTTAAACTGGCCGATATGGCCACCGAAATTGAAGCTGCCGAGCTGTTGATTATGCAAGCTGCCGATTTAAAGAACAAACACTTGCCGGTTACCAAACAATCGGCCATGGCCAAATACTTTGCATCAGAAGTAGCCGTGCGCACCGCCACCGAGGCTGTACAGATTTTTGGCGGCTATGGTTACACCAAAGATTTCCCGGTTGAGAAATATTACCGCGATGCTAAACTTTGTACCATAGGGGAGGGTACCTCCGAAATCCAAAAGATTGTAATTAGCAGGGAAGTATTGAAGTAACCAAAAGCTTATTGGAGTAATAGCGATGGGGTGTCATGGTGAGCCTGTCGAACCACACGCGGGCAAAGGCCTCTGCGCGCGTCCTTCGACGGAGCTCAGGATGACACCCCTTTTGTTTTCCTTCATATAAAAATTGGATGATTTTATTTTCAGCGCAAACCTAATTCTTTGGTTTAGGACTATCACCCATTTATCGGAATCGTAAACCAAAATTTACTTCCATCACCCGGGCTGCTCTCAACGCCAATGTTACCATCGTGGCGGTTAATAATTTCTGAGCTTATATACAAGCCCAAACCTAACCCCGAAAATTGATGCCCAAGGGTATCCACGCGATAATACCTGTCAAACAAATGAGGGAGCTTTTGCGGGTTAATACCAATGCCAAAATCACGCACAGATACCGTTGCCGATTCCGTATCGTGGGTTATACTTATTTCAATAGTTTTTGATTGCGGCGAATATTTTACTGCATTATTTATCAGGTTAACCATTACCTGGTCAATCCGCCGGTAATCGGCATAAACCATCAGTTCTTTATCTCCGTCCAGCATAAATTCATGATCATCGCCCAAGCGCACATTTTCGCAGCAATCGTTAACTAATTCAGCAAGGTTAAATACCGTTTTGTTTAAAGCTAACTGCCCCTGTTGTATTTTAGTAGCATTAAGTAAGTCATCAAGCAAATGAACCAGCTTGTTTAAATTTTTACTTGCTTTATTAATAAACATCGGTAGCTTATCTGCCGAGCCTTCAGTTTTTATAAGTTTCTGGAGTATTTGTATCGATGCACTTAATGATGTTATCGGAGTCTTTAACTCATGGCTAGCCACGCTTATAAACTCATCTTTTCGCTGCTGCAATTGATAGTCATCAGTAATATCAAGCAATATCCCGCTAAAGCGATAGGCATTGCCTTCTTCATCAAACTTTGCTTTTCCTATGGCTTCAACAATTCTTTTGGTATTACTTTTTTTGCTTTTAATAGCGTAAACAATCCTATAGTTACCGTCCGATCCTTTTTCAGTTGCTTTTTTAATGGCTGCGTTAACTTTTTCCCTGTCTTCTTCGGCAATAACCTCAATAGCATCTTCTAAATCTATCTCGTTTTCCTGCGGTAAGCCAAACCACGATTTTAAACGATCATTCCCAATAAAGTGATTTGTTATCGGATTAAGGTCCCATGTGCCCATGTCGGCGGCTTCAATGGCAAACTCCAATTCTGTTTTTGCGTCTTGTACGGCTTTGTAGTTTTGTATCTGATTGGTTGTTTCATTACAGATCACAAGCACACCAGCTATTTTTCCGGTTTCATCTTTTAGGCCGCTATAGCTAAAAGTCCAGTAAACATCTTCCAGTTTGTTATTGCGGTAAATTGGGATCAATTGATCTTCGTTCCAGGTTGATTCTCCGGTTAAAATTACCTGATCAATAAGTGGCTTTATAACCGGCCATATTTCCGGCCAGCACTCTTCGCCTCTTTGCCCCAACGCAGTTGGATGTTTACCTTCGTTACCCAAACTTGGCCGGTAAGCATCGTTATAAAACTGAATAAGCTCGGGCCCCCACCATATAAACATCGGGAACCTGGAGCTAAGCATTATGCTTATAGTGGTTAGTAAGCTTTGCGACCATCCCTCGGGATCTCCCAAAACGGTTGTTGACCAGTCGAATGATCGGGTAAGCTCGCCCATTTCACCGCCGCCCGCTAAATATTGATGGTAGGATGTTTGCTGAGTATCGGGAGGAGAAGTCATGTAAGAGTTAAAGTTGTAGATTTATGCATACCAAATGTTATTATATCAAAACGTAATTTGGCAAATAATTGTTTTAAATTCCTTGGTAAAGTTAGTGCAAACCAAAGTATAAATAATGGGCCGCCATCAACCCAATTAACAAATTAAACAAAACCCTTTTATATTCAAAACATTATATTTACCTTTGCACTCCCACGAAAGGAGGTATTTCAGGAATTATGATCATTATTAACGTAAAAGACGGCGAATCATTAGATAAAGCATTAAAAC
>OLKV01000212.1_pt1 | contig 18868 bp, 15 predicted proteins | sample 1604391 | NCBI WGS metagenome assembly OLKV01 (sample SAMEA104055711, study PRJEB20765) | soil metagenome | isolation source: soil | reverse complement strand
TAACGAACGTTCTTTATGGCACCGAAAAAGTGCAAAACGAAAAACAGCCAAAAACGTAAAAACTTTATGGTAGCCAATACGATTACGAACACCGCTTCCTGGATCCTGTTATAGGAAGGTTTACCACGATAGACAGGTTGGCTGAATCTCCTGACCAGATTGACTTATCCCCTTATGCCTATGTTGGAAATAATCCGATATTGAAAACTGACCCGCATGGGGATTGTCCTTTTTGTATAATATTTGTAGTTGAAGCGATTGAGGCATTAACAGCAACAGAAGTAGTTACTGCGACGGTTGTTACGGCTGGAGCAGTTGGTACCGCAGCAATTATTTCACATGCACATCATTCGGGTAGTAGCCCTGTAATGCAGCAGGATGCTACCAGCCATAGTAATCCAGCGATTCTTCAAGCGAGGCCGAGAGCTGCACCTGGAAGTAGGCCTGGTCAAGGATTTACCACAAAAGGAAAGAAGGATGTAATTGACGAGAATAAAGCTAAGAACAATGGGAAGACTGTTTGTGAAAATTGTGGTGTGCAAACTACAAAGCCAGAAAAGTCGCAAAAAGGAGTAACACCACCAAGTACTGATACGCAGGTCGATCATGTTGATCCATCAGCGAATGGCGGTAGTGGCACTCCTGAAAATGGACAAGTTTTATGTAGAGGATGTAACATTGAAAAGAGTGATAAAGTGCCAACACCACCCGCGCCAACACCACCGACACCACAGAAACCCCCTAATCAATAAAACTACTAAATGGAAAAGATAATATTTGAATATCAGGACTTAGAAGATAACTATGCTTTAGAAAGTGCGTGGGCTGAAAAAAAAGGCGAGTACTATGAGTTACGTAATATACTATTCTATGCACCTGGATATTCTTGGGGTGACATAGTAAGTGTTGAGGATAGAAATGGCGAATTGTACGTAACTGACCTGATTGAAGAATCAGGTCATAGTACATTACGGATAATATTCTATACGAAGGAAGTCATGGAAGCAACAATACAGCAACTGAATAACTTTGGATGTAGTTATGAAGGAAGCAACATTGAGAAATTGGTATCGGTGGATGTGCCACCCACAGTTGATTACAAGCCGATCAAAAAGTTTCTTACTGAAGGTGAAATAAACGAGTTGTGGAGTTATGAAGAGTCTTGTTTAGCTCATGAAATAGATTAACAGCAAAGCCCGGGCAAACCGGGCTTTGTTGTTGTAAGCTATCTGTATAGCTGTATATACGTATATCTGTTAAGGTGTTTGTTTTTTCTATTGCAAGTTGTGTTTTTGGGTACCCCAAAAACTTACTTGCCCTAACCGCCAGTGGGCGGAAAGGGATTGAAAGACCTGCGCAACTTGGTCTTTCTTAACCCCCGGCCTGGCTATCGGCTAAACGCTTTTTAAGCAGCTCGACCTTTTCCTGCTCCACCCGGAGCAGCCGCTCGTAAAGCTCTACCACTTTATCAAGGGGGTTATAAGTACATTGAAAATTGCAAGCGTAGGCAGTTGAATGATCGTGCATGTGCTGAATATGAAAAACCAGCATCTCGTCGGTAAAATGATTAATGGCTTCGGCACTGATACCCAATGCTCCTGCAATCCATTCCAAGCGGTCTTCTTTAATAGTTTCAGCCTGTTCTATCTTGGAAACGGCTTGTTTGCTGATACCCAACCTGGCACTAAACTCGGCTTGGGTTAATCCTATTGCTTTTCTTAGGCGTTCAATCTTCCCGCCCAGCTAAGTGTGTCACTTGGCCGAGATAACGAAAAGCCTATTGGGAGACAGAGCTTGGCCAATGAGCGCCAGGCCTTGTCGCTTAGCTACCTCATCTGGCGCGTATGCGGGCTGACAGGAGCGTCGGTCTACTTGTGACTTACTGTTTCAGGACAAGATAAATAATAAATAACAAGCCCGACCGAATGCCGGGTTTGGTTATTTAGTCAGTGTGGTTTTGGCGTATTGAATATAACCATTTGAATCTTCAAGTATGCAACAATGACAAGCGGGTGGTTTCCTTGTGATTTACTGTCTTAGCACAAGGCAGTTGTTAATTTGCTTAGCATTAAACTAGTTTACTCATATACCTTTAATAACTATTCTGAAAGCTAAGGTTTTTGACACCTGCATCGATTAACCATCTTCACTTATAAAAAAGTACAAAAAAGCATTACACAAAGTTCCTCCCAATTCATAAATTACATCTCCTCTATAAAAGCTAAAATTTCGATATTCTTGAATTAGGCAGTATCTTGGTATTGGTCAATATAATAGCTAACACCTGCGTAATTATAATAGAGGCATTTAAATAAACTTACTGGAGTAATTACATTTGGAGCCTTACAGATCAGCCCAGAAACTATCATTATTCAATGCTTATTAGATACAGATAACACATCTGCCAATTCAAGATTTGAATAACCTCTATAAAGTAAGAAATTTCTTGTTTTGTGAATTGGTAGTATAAGGAATTAAGTGGAAGTTGATGTTTTAGAAGTTGAAATTGGAAGGAGTTGATTATATAATTATTTAGCAAAGTTAGGACTGGTGCTTCTGAAGCGCATGAAAGACTACGGCATAAAACCACATGCCATGCACAACCCATTTATTCCGTTTCCTTTATTGCTTGATCGCACCAAACCTGTGTGGGCTACATAATTATTTATTCACTTAATCAAAATCAGACATGGAAAACATGAGTTAGAAACACATTGTATCAATCAAGTAAATAGCTTAAATTAGGCTTACAAATGCGCCAAAAGTGCGCCAAATAACACTTAAAACTATAGAAAACGAACCAGAAAGTGCAAATTGAAACAATCAACGATTACAACACAATCATTAATTAACAGATTATTAAATTAGCGTATAATGCTTACAGAAGTACTTTAGGGCACAAAAAAGCCCTCAGAAATTAATCTGAAGGCTCTCTTTTTCTGTGGTATCAGCTGGGATCGAACCAGCGACACAAGGATTTTCAGTCCTTTGCTCTACCGACTGAGCTATGATACCCCGTCCTTTTGAGGAATGCAAATGTAGCGTTTTTTTTATTTATGGGAATTTTTTTTTGAAAAAACATTCCAAATGCCTGTATTTGAATAGTTTTAATTTTAAAATCAATCAAAAATCCACTTAATCTGTTACTCCTGCAACTATTTGGTAATTCCGTTTTGACAATTCAACATAAAAACTAACTTTGAAAAAATTACTATGCACGCATAATGATTACACAACTATTATTTATCATCATATTGGCTGCAGCCATTTATCTTTTCAGCAAAAATGCCGGTAAGATAAGGCGCAATATATTATTGGGTAAGCCTGCCGATCGCTCGGATAACCCCGCCCTGAGATGGAAAACTATGGCCAAAGTAGCGTTGGGCCAAACCAAAATGGTAAAGCGTCCGCTGGCTGCTGTAATGCACTTCTTTATTTACGTCGGGTTTATCATTATCAACCTTGAGGTAATGGAGATTATGATAGATGGCGTATTTGGCTCGCACCGCATCTTTTCGCTGCCGCTGGGTGGTTTATATGATCTGCTCATCGGTGGGTTTGAGATCCTGGCGCTTCTGGTACTTACAGCCTGCGTTGTTTTCCTATGCAGACGCAATATTGTACACCTCAAACGCTTTAGTGGCGTGGAGATGACCGAATGGCCAAAATCCGACGCCAACTATATCCTGATTATTGAAATACTGTTAATGACCGCCTTTTTAACCATGAACGCTGCCGATCATAAGCTGCAGTTGTTAAATTTTGGTCATTACATAAAAGCAGGTAGTTTCCCCATAAGCTCATTTATAGGGCCCTTGTTGCCCGATAACGCCCATGCGTTGGAAATGATTGAACGGGGCTGCTGGTGGTTCCATATTGTAGGGATACTGGCATTTTTAAATTATCTGCCTTATTCCAAGCATTTTCATATCCTGCTGGCTTTCCCCAATACGTATTACTCCAATTTGCATCCAAAGGGAGAGTTCACCAATATGGCATCCGTTACCAACGAGGTAAAGGCCATGCTTGATCCATCATTCGTACCGGCTGAAACCACTGGCGAAGTGGGCCGCTTTGGCGCCAAAGATGTTACCGACCTTACCTGGAAAAACCTGATGGAAGCCTATACCTGTACCGAATGCGGCAGGTGTACGTCGGTTTGTCCGGCAAATCAAACGGGTAAGCTGCTGTCGCCACGTAAAATTATGATGGATACCCGCGACCGTATAACCGAAGTAGGCAACAATATCGATAAAAACGGAAAAGACTATAAGGACGACAAAGCCTTACTGGATAATTACATTACCCGCGAAGAGCTTTGGGCCTGCACCAGCTGTAATGCCTGTACCGATGCCTGCCCGGTAAATATCAATCCACTCGAAATTATAACCGAAATGCGCAGGTACATTGTGATGGAAGAATCACAGGCACCGGCAAGCCTCAACAATATGTTCAGCAATATGGAAAACAACGGCGCACCCTGGAAGTACAGTAATGCTGATAGATTTAATTGGAATGAAGGTTCATAGTTAATGGTTAATAGTTCATGGCCTTTGTGCTGTGGACAGTTGCTTTTTATCATTAACTCTTGAATCATCAACTATGAACCATCAACTATGAACAATGAACCACTAAAAGTACCAACCATGGCTCAAATGGCCGCCGAAGGCAAACAGCCCGAAATATTATTTTGGGTGGGATGTGCCGGTAGTTTTGATGAACGTGCACAAAAAATAACCCGCGATATCTGCAAAATATTACAGCATGTAGGCATCAGTTACGCCGTATTAGGTACCGAAGAAAGTTGCACCGGCGATCCCGCAAAACGGTCGGGTAACGAATTTTTGTTCCAGATGCAGGCCATTGCCAATATACAGGTGCTGGATGCTTACCATGTTAAAAAAATTGTAACAGGTTGTCCGCATTGTTTTAATACGATCAAAAATGAATACCCCGGTTTAGGTGGTAATTACGAAGTGATCCATCACTCGCAACTGATACAGCAGCTAATTGATGAAGGCAAGCTAAAAGCCGAAGGTGGCGAAAGCTTTAAGGGCAAAAAGATAACCTATCATGATCCATGTTACCTTGGTCGCGGAAACAACGTTTACGAAGCCCCCCGCCGCGCACTGGAAGTTTTGGATGCCGAACTGGTTGAGTTAAAACGCTGCAAATCAAACGGACTTTGCTGCGGTGCCGGAGGCGGCCAAATGTTTAAAGAACCCGAAAAAGGCACAAAAGAAATTAACGCCGAACGCATGGTTGACATACTGGAATCAAAGGCACAGGTTGTTGCAGCCGCATGTCCGTTTTGTATGACCATGCTGCGCGATGGCGTGAAACACGAGGATAAAGAGCAGGAGATCCAGGTGCTTGACATTGCGGAGATTACTGCAAGGGTAAATGGGTTGTAGTTATGCTATTTAAAATTCAGACGGGGGTTGTCATCCTGAGCCCCGTCGAAGGACGTGCGCAGAGGCCTTTGCCCACATGCTTCGAGTGCCTTAGCATGACATCCATTTTATTTTCACTCTAAATACTGTATTCAACCAATACCTACAACCCCTTCGTCTTCAAATAATTTAAAGCTTCATTAAGGCTATCCAATCGCTCAGGAGCCATGTTTTTTACAGGGATATTGAGTACGGTTGTCATCGAGTCTACATCGCCATTGCGGTCGTTGCGGGTTTGTACAATGATGTCATCGGCAATGGTTTTTAGTTCCAAAGTGCCGCTGTTGGTATTGCCAGCGTAACCCACACCGTTTAGCTGGTGCAAGTTAAAGGAGTAATACTCCTGTCTGCCTTTTGCGTAGGTTTTGCGCAGACGTAAAAATTCATCAGGCGTAATGGAAAGGTCCCATTTTTTTATTTTAGTATCTCCCGATGGATCGTACGACTGCGAAAGGCATTTATTGGCCCACAAGAGCCAATCCTGTTCGTCGAAATTATATTTAAAACAATAGTTAATTCCTACTGCAATCATAACTACTGCAATAAAGAGAACTTTCTTAATATTTGGCAAAACTGATTTAAACATGACAGCAAAATAGACCCCGAAAATAATAAAATGCATAGCTTTGTAAATGCAATTTTCAGAAAATTCACGAGTTTGGGTTTATCAGGCAGATAAAAAGCTGTCTGACAGCGAAGTACAACAAATAAAAACTTTGCTCGATGACTTCACTACCAGCTGGACAGCTCACAATAATCAGCTTAAAGCAAAAGCGGAGATCAGGTATAACCGTTTTTTAATATTGATTGTTGACGAAAACCAGGCAGGTGTAAGCGGCTGTTCTATTGATAAGTCGGTTAATTTTATGAAACAGATAGGGGAGCAATTTAACATTAACCTGCTCGATCGTTTTAACCTGGCTTATAGGGATGGCGAAGAAGTACTATCGGCACCAAGAAACGATTTTGAAGAACTACTGAAAAACGGCCATATTACCACCAATACCATAGTGTTTAATAATATGGTTCAAAACCTTAACGAACTCCAAACCAAATGGGAAGTACCGTTTAAAGATAGCTGGCATATCCAGTTGTTTGGGAATTTGGTAACTGCGTAGATGCTTGTTTATGGTTGATGGTTCATAGATCATTGTTAATCTAACTTCAATAAAATGTTTATTATCGATCTTAATTATATCGTCCCGCTCGAGGAGCTTGATAAACACATGGCTGCACATGTTCAGTATCTTGATAAATACTATAAGGAGAAAGTTTTTATAGCATCCGGGCGAAAAATCCCCAGAACGGGAGGAATAATTTTAGCGTTGGCTAACACAGTTGAAGATGTAGAAAAGATTATTGCCGAAGATCCTTTCCATAAATATAAACTTGCGGAATATAAGATTACGCATTTCTTAACATCAAAATATCACGCGGATCTGGAAGGTTTATTGAAATAAAAACTTCCGAAGTTCTTAAAACTTCGGAAGTTTAAACTGGTTAACTAACCTCCAACCACTACTCACTAACATCAGTCTTCCCGGTCGCAGCTTCATTAGTATTTTGCAGCTTTTTGAACATTTCTGAGCCTATCAAGGCATCTATCATGCCGTTGCCGCCGCCGTCTTTACCGCTTACTAAAATATCAGGCACTAACTTAATACCATGAGAGGCTAAAGCTTCGGCTACACGCACAATGGCGTATTGCTCGGTACCCATAGCCTGGGTTTTTAGTTTGGTTACTTCGGCTTCTGATAAACCTATCGCCTTAATTTTGGCAGCTTCGGCAGCACCATTCACTTCGGTAGCATTGGCGTCGGCTTTGGCGTTCACTATTTTAGCTTCGGCATCGGCCTTGGCAATGGTGATCCTCACTTCGGCATCAGCTTTGGCGTTAATTGTTTTGGCCTCGGCCTCACCTCTTGAAGCGGCAACTTTTGATGCGGCCATCTGGGTGTTAATTTCTACCTGGCGGGTTGATTTTACTACCTCGGGCTGCATATCGGCACCTGCTTTGGCGCTTTCAAATTCCTTACGCTCAATCTGCGCATTGCGCTGTGTTTCGTAAGTCACTTTTTCCTGCTCAGCAATCTTACGGTCGGTTAAGGTTTTCATCAATGCAGCAGGCGGCACAATATCGCCTATAAGAGTATCTACCCCAACAACATTGTAATCATCCAAAACCTTGCTGATATGTTGCTTAGCATCATCCTGACGCTGAATACGATTGGCCAAAAACTCTATCACGTCACTCTTTTGTGCTGAGTTACGGAAATAGTTGGCAATAGTAGGTTCCAGCACCTGCGATACCAGGTTGCGCATGTTACCGAAACGGGCAATTACCTTTGGCGCCTCATTGCGTGGTATATGGATAATTTGCGACACATCAAGGTTAAACGTAAACCCGTCAGACGAACGCACGGTGATAGTACACAAGTTTTTATCCAGCTCATGCGCCTCTGTGCGGCTATCGGCCCAGTTGAGCACAATATTGGTTGTTGGTACCACTTCAACCGCGTGGGTGTAAATGTTAACCGGATGCTTACCGGGATCAAGCGGCTGATCCCATACACCTTTTTCGTTGCGTTTTACAATGTTGCCATGTTTAAAGCTGTCGCCACTGGTATCCTTGCCTTCGGGACCCACAAAGGAGTTCACTACGCCCACATAACCTATCGGGATGTATATCATATCAACCTGCTCAACAATTACAAACCACGGGTTTAAATAATAGGTGCCGGCAAGTATTACATCCTCCTGCAAACCTTTCATACCACCTGCATTGATAAATGCCATCGGGTCCTGATAGTTTTTATGACCTGCTACTGATACGCCTGCTATTTCACCTTTTTCGAGTGGCTCACCATCAAGCGTGGTCACAATACCTACTTTGTTCTCATGGATTTGTGTAACGGGTACCATTTCTATCTCAAACAAAAAGTTATTGATACGGTAGCTACCCGGTGTTAAAAATGCCGCCTGCGGGCCTTTCTGTCCGTTATTATCCAAAAATGCTTTTGCATCCTGAAACTTATCGCATTCAACAGGCTTACCCAGCACACGACCGGTATCCATCGATGCACCATCTTTAGCTTTTACCAGTCCCAGTTTACCTTGCTCAATAATGGTAAACGGCGCCATGGTAATATTAAACTGCCACGGCCACATGGCCCAGTACAAACCCGGCGCAAGCGCCTTGGCCTGCATACCTGCTTCGCCGTTAATGGCGACAATACGGCCATCGGGCAAACGCTTATCGCCCGAGAGGGCATACTTTTTCACTACCAGCCCAATACGGTCGTCCGGTACGATAATCATACCAAAAAATACGCGCAAAACAGACTTGTACATTACTAAAACTACAATAATGGGCAATACCCACCATAGTGACACAATTAAATTATTCATTTTTGTTAGATTGAAATTTTTTAAGATTTGATCCGGAGCCCTTGAGGTGCGGGCCTTTACGAAAACTTACAGCATTAATCCGTAGTACCTTGGCTGTATAGTATAATTTAGATGACAAGGCGTTTATTTTGTTACAGGAATTGTGATAAGTTTCACCAAATATGCCATTGGATTTTGTTATTTACAAGTGATGGAGGAAATATTATTCAACAATTTTTTGATACCGGTTTGGGATGGAATTTTAGCATAATGGGGAGGCCAGAAGAGGTAAAATATGCAGGCACATTGTGCCTAATCGCGGCACATATATACTTTCAGGCTAACCTTAAACACAAAATGGGCCGCCTTTTCAGGTGCGGCCCATTTTATTCAAATAAATATTAAGGTTATTGTTTCGGCGGCGCCGGTGCTGCCGGTGCGGCAGAATCCGGAGCCGGTGCTTTTCCAATCAGGTCCATAAACTGATCCAATTTGGGGGTGATAATAATTTGGGTGCGCCTGTTTTTGGCTTTGCCGTCTTCGGTAGTATTGTCTGCCACAGGGTTATATTCTCCGCGGCCGCCTACCGTCAATCGCTTAGGATCAACTGAATAATTGTTTTGCAATGCCTGCACTACTGACGATGCCCTCAGCGCGCTCAAATCCCAGTTGTTGCGGATATTTTTCTGTGAGATAGGCACATTGTCTGTATTACCTTCTATCAATACATCATAAGTATTGTAGTCGGTTATAATTTTGGCAATTTTACTTAACGATGCGCCGGCTTTATCCGAGATTTCATAGCTACCTGATTTATACAGCATATTATCCGAAAGCGAAATATAAACCACACCTTTCAACACCTGCACATCAACATCTTTGGTTTCATCCGGAGTTAATGAGCGGGTAAGATTATTAGTTAACACCATATTAAGCGAATCGCTTTTGTTTTTGGCGTTCACCAGCTCGCGGATATATTTGTTTGAACTATTGATCTCATCAACCAATTTGGAAATATTAACATTGCCCTGGCTGCTGGAGTTTAAACATTTGTTAAGCGCATCCTGCAAAGCAGTTACATTGGCTGTTTGCGATGCGATTTGCTCTTGCAGACTAGCTACCCTGCCATTTGCCACAGCAAGGCTTTGCTCGCTGGTTTGATACTTTGACTTTAAATCGTGTGTGTTACTTTGCAGTTGTGTGTAACTGGCATCAAGTTCTTTATATTTTTTTGAGCTTACACAGCTTTGGGCCATCACTGCTAAAACGAGCAATGCCAATAGGATTTTAGGAAACTTCATAAATTGTTGCTTTAATTTTGTAAATGCATAACAATAGTTAGCCCGATTAGTTTTTAACTTCGATATGATAATAAAAACAGAGATACTGTTTTATACTTATAAAAGACCCACGAATAAGATATTCATCTGTAATTCATATAATCAGAAACATCTTCTTTTTACCTTCCTTTGCCGCTATTAAACTTTGACCCAGTAGTGACCTTATTCTCTAAAACGAAAATGATAAGTTTATAAATTTGAAAGAAAAAAACATGTCAGCTTTTGTAATTATTGAACTTTCCGTTCACGACCCGAATGAAATGGAAGAATATAAAAAACTAACACCAGCCACAATTGCAGCCTATAATGGAAAGTTTGTTGTTCGCGGTGGTCAAACAACAACATTAGAAGGCGACTGGAAACCCGAAAGAGTAGTTGTTTTAGAATTCCCCACGGTTGAACGGGCCAATGAGTGGTGGAATTCTGAATTGTATGCAGAAGCTAAAGTGATAAGACAAAGGGCCGCAAAAACAAAAATGATAATTGTTGAAGGCGTTTAAAACGCTTCAAACCACACGGTACAAGGCCGATGATGAATACATGAAACTTTATTTCGTAGTTGTTGTTGATTAATAAAACTTACTAAAAATGAAAAAAGTTTCCATCCCAGCATTTCTTCTATTAGTTATGCTTTTGAATAGTTGCGCCGTTATAGGCGGTATTTTTAAAGCAGGAGCCGTTGTGGGCATTATTTCTGTAATAGTAGTGATTGCCATCATTATATGGATCATATCTATGTTCAGAGGTAAGAACTAACAAAATACCCAGGCTTACCTACGCTTTTGTACCATAGCAGATTTAGCCATTCGGGGGATGGCCATCGAAAAAGAATCAACATATTTTGTCCAGCTACTATTGAAGTTGCTGAAGAAAAACACATATACATAGTTAAGCTTCTCTTTAGGCTGATCGTCCCCCAACCATGGCAACTGATTTCTGCCAACAATAACCCAGCGGGCATAATTAATAAGCGATAAGGTAAACAACCCTGCAAAAGCTTTCTTTTGAAACAAGGACGACCCTCCTAACCAAAAAATAAAACGGTTAATCCAAACGATGTGGTTTTTAATAGGAGTCATCAAATTCATCGCATACGCTTTTCCTGCAATATTTGACATGATTTCTTATAGGTTTAAGTTTGTATTAGTTTATAAACAGGTGGTTAGTTTAAGGTAATTGGGATTAGGAGCCGTTTATAAAGTGCCGGTATTTTTAAGAGATGAATGATTCTCCGGCACTGTATCTATTTCCCGGCAGTGCATGTTATAGAAAACAGTGCAGGGCGTTTTAAATTCTATATCAATATTAAGAATTTTATCTTGATATATCGCTTATATATATCAATAAATCAGCTATTTGAATTATTTCGCTAATCAGCTTACCTTCTGATACCAGTTTTATTTAAACCTACCCTAACAAATCCAGCAGATCGTTTTTTGACAACGCGTTAAGGAATGTATTATCAGTCCTGATGAGGTCATTGGCGAGGTCTTTTTTGGATTCCTGGAGTATCATAATTTTTTCCTCAACCGTACCGGGGCATATCAGCCTCACCGCAACAATGTTTTTATCCTGCCCAATGCGGTGACACCTGTCAATCGCCTGATTTTCCACAGCAGGGTTCCACCATGGATCAAGCAGGTAAACATAATCTGCCTCGGTTAAATTGAGGCCGGTCCCTCCTGCTTTCAGGCTGATCAGAAATACCCTAATTTCGGGTTTGGTTTGAAAAGCTTCAATAACGGCTTGCCTATTACGGGTTTGACCTGTAAGATAGCTAAAACCTATATCCCTGACAGATAATTCCTTCCTAACCAGATCAAGCATGGATACAAACTGTGAAAATACAAGAATCTTATGTTGATGCCTTTTCCCTTCAATTTCCTCCATCAGCGTATCAATTTTTGCCGAAGCGTTCCCGGGCATCTTCTCCCCTTTTATCAGCAATGGCGAATCGCAGATTTGGCGGAGCCTTGTTAAGCCCTTGAGTACGTTCATGGGAGTCTTCTTTAGTACATCGCCCGTAGTAGCCGAAATATAATCCCTGAATTCCTTTTCGTAGGCATCGTAAATGTCGCGTTGCTGGGCTTTCATCTCACAGTACAACACCATTTCCGTTTTTTCGGGCAGGTCTGTAGCTACCTGCTGCTTGGTTCGCCTCAGGATAAAAGGTTTAATCTTATTTTGCAGTTCAGCCGCTCTTTTACTGCTTTTAAACTGATCTATTGGCATAGCGTAAATTTGTTTAAAATATAGCTTACCGCCCAGCAGGCCCGGACAGGCGAAAGACAGCTGACCATACAAATCGAATGTATTATTCTCTATCGGGGTACCTGTAAGTACCACCTTATTACGCGATTTTAACAGCCGCGCCGCCTTATAACGTTGACTCTCTGGGTTCTTAATCTGCTGCGATTCATCCAGAAATATATAGTTAAACTGGTAATCTTTCAAAAAAACAATATCAGCCAGCAACGTACCATACGAGGTAAGCACTACCTCAAATTTGTCAAATTCGGTTATGCTTTTTATCCTATCAGCGCCATAAATGGTACGTACTTTAATGGAAGGTGCAAATTTTTCAATCTCGTGCTGCCAGTTATAAATTAGCGAGGTGGGCACAACTACCAGGTTGGTATTATGCTGTACTTTTTCTCTTTGTGTAAGGATAAAAGCGATAACCTGTATCGTTTTCCCCAAACCCATATCATCGGCAAGGCAGCCGCCAAAGTTAAAATCATCTAAAAAGTTGAGCCACTCCACCCCTTGTTGCTGGTAAGGTCGTAGTTTGCCAATAAATGCAGCCGGTAGGTTAACCGATTTAAGAGACTCAAAGTTTTCCAGCTTTTTATGGTAGATGCTGATCTCGTCCTTAACCTTATCATCAAGCATGGCAGCATCAAAAAGCTGCTCAATGGCGGTAAAGTTACTTTTGGATATGTGTAGCGAATCATCGTCAGCTATCTCGCCCGAGTTAAAATAGTCGTTAAACTTTCCTATCCATTCTTCGGGCAAAATGCCCATGGTGCCATCATCAAGTTGCACGTATTTGGTTTTGTTTTTTACCGCCCGGTAAATCTGTTTGAGCGCGGCTCTCTTCTTACCAAAACGTACATCAACCAATGCATTAAACCAATTGATGCCGCTCAGTACTTTAATGGTAATTTTTACTTTATGCGGATTGAGCTTATTCCCTTCCAACTCGTTAAACCCAAGTATAGTGATCTTTTGTTGTTGCCATTCCTCAAAAACATGTAGAAACCAGTCCTCATCTAAAAAGCGTTTTTTGTGGAGATAAAAATAATGCAGATCATTATCCAGTTGCTCCTCAAAATACGGATGTTGTTTAACCAGCAAAGCGGTAAAATCAATTTCGGCAGCATCATCGCGCCAAACCTTAAACTCTTTGCCTTTAGCGTCAACCGAGTATATTTGTTTTTTAGTGCGGACAGATATCTCCACTTCCCCATAGCGCATCACCGGAATGATCATCACATGCTGGCCAAAATCCGACAGGTAAATAATCCGCTCCTTTTCATTATTAAAACCCTGTTTTTGCAATTGAACAGGCGTTGCCGGCGGAATATGTTTATAATCAACGCTTACCTTGTCCTCAAGCTTTACCAGTAATTGTTTCTTAAATTCTTCAAATTTAGAGGCATGGATAAGCAGGTTGTCTTGCTTACGCGTTAAAAAATTGATCACACTCAACTGTTGCAGGTTATTTACCAGGCGCAGCTGCTCACCCGTCCATACAAAGTAGGTAAACCAAATGCTCAAATCTTTTAAGGCGTATTGTTGCTCATCAATTTGCAGGCTACCCGAGAGTTCAAAAAACTGCTCTTTGGCATTAACGGCTAATTGAGGTTCGGCCGCCAGCAAACCTATTTTTACCGGGACAACAGAACTCGCGGTGATATTTTCAGATGCCTCGCTATCATGATAATAAAAATTATACTGCAAGGGATTTTGAACGATAGCCTTTAAGGCGGTAATGTCTGCCTCGCTGGCCTCCTTGTTCAAATGGTTCTGAAATTTATGGATGCCCGTAAAAAACCGTAGCTCCTGTGGGTCCTCGGTTTGCCAAATAAAATCGAGCGGGGCAACAGCGGTAAGTGGGTTTTTGATCTTACCATCTTTAGTGGCCTGCGCCCGGTAAAGCTCAACAAACAGGTATTTATAATATTTATGCTGTTTAAGTACTACAAAAACGGTGTCGTCTTCGGTTGCAGGTTCGGCATCGGGTATAATAACGGATTTAAGTTTATCCAAACTCTCTTTGGTAACCGGCAGTAACGATGCCATTTTTGGCGTAATAACCAGCTGATGATTAATATAAGTTATTCCAAAAAAGCTATCTAAATCAGCTTCGTATTCCAAACCATAATCAACTGCAAATCTCCGCAGCTTGTTGTGGCGCAGTTCATCGTCGAAAAAAATGCGGTAATCTTCTTTTTTTATAATGGCCGATAGTGCCGCGGCCTGATGCTCGCAAAGCCTGTCGCGCTCGGCATAACAGTCACAGGTTAGGGTTAGTAACCCACCTTGCTGCACAACACCTACCGGCGGAAAGACAACTTTTGTGTATTGGTTCCTGAAAGTACCCTGATTTAGTTCCAGTGTGGCAGGAACAATATGCCTGGCCCAGTTTTCATCCGGATAAGCGCTGCTTTGGCTGTATTGCGCAATCAGTGTTTCGGTGAGGGTTGTAACGGTAACGCCTTCAAACAGAACGGTATGGTTCTCTGATGGTTCTTTCGCTGTGCCGTTTAACTTTCTAACCCTGATCTGCTGCATTTTTCGGTTATAAATATCAGCAGAATTATGAGATTTATCAGCTTAGCGAAAAAAAGAAGTGGTTGATTAAGTTGATTGGGTTTGAAATAAGCTCAATCAACTACTCAACCCAATCAACCTAATAAACTCAATCAACTATTTCTTCACCGGCCTCAACTTTGAAATTTCCTCTGCCAATGATGCTGTATACAGATCGCTTGCCTTTTCAATATCCGACGGATTAACCGCTTTTGATTCAATAGACATTACCAGTTTTTCACTTTTTGCATCATACAGATTAGACTCTATCGTGTATTTTTTGTCGGTTGAGTAATATCCCGGATCATAGTAAACCGCGCTATAGTTATAGTACCCACTAAAACTCCCATAGTATCCATAAGTTGGATAAACGGGTGCCACCACAACCGTTGAACCTGGAACATAAGTGGTTACCGTCTCTTTATTTACCAGCGCCACCGTAAAAATGGCCTCACACCCAAGCGTGCTCACCTTTTTCGAAATGAGATCTTTAGATGGAATACTTTCCTTTCCCGAAAACGGGCCAAAAGCGGCAATACTTGTATAGGCTTTTATTCCCTTTGCCTCTGCTGCAGCCGCAAGTTTATATTCAAGGGCCCTTTTTGCGGCCAGATTGCCGGTGAGTGCAATTATAAAAACACTCTTATAAGGATCGGGCTTTATTTCTTCGGTATTTACCCACGAAGCAACAATACTCATTGGGGTACTGCATGCACCAATACACGCTACTAATACAACCGTAGTTACAAACAATAATTTTCTGGTCATTCTCATTTTATAAAGGTGAAGTCAATCAAATATCGAAAAGCGCAATTTGAATAACGATCCCTAAAAAGAAATTCGTGTTGCTCATTTTAATATGAAACAAATTAGAGTAAGGTATTGGCGTTATTTCATCTCCGTATCCCAGAACTTTCGGGAACGAATACCCATTCCACAATTAACGCTGCGCTACAACCTGACTCTCACCCTCCGGCAGTTTCACTTTATATTGTTCAAAATTCTCCCTAAATTTTCGCTCCAACGTCAATGCAATCCCGTCATACGCCTTCCTGTCGGCCCATGTATTCCACGGATTTAAAAGCGATGTAGGAACGTCCGGACAGCGCTGTGGAATCATCAGCGCGAAAACTGGATGCGACAAGTAGGCGACATCATTTAACTGTCCGTTAAGCGCCGCGGTGATCATGGCTCTGGTGTATGCCAATTTTATCCGACTGCCGGTTCCGTATGATCCTCCTGTCCAACCGGTGTTAATTAGCCATACATTTGTTTGATGGACTTCCAGTTTTTCTTTAAGTAACGCCGCATAAATATTAGGATTCAGCGGCAAAAAAGGCGCGCCAAAGCAAGCGCTGAAAGTTACCTGCGGCTCCTTAATACCTTCCTCGGTGCCAGCAACCTTAGCTGTATAACCGCTGATAAAATAATACATCGCCTGTTCAGTATTCAATTTACTGATCGGCGGAAATACGCCGTAAGCATCGCAAGTTAAAAAAAACAGGTTTTTAGGCACACCCGACACAGCAGGCGATTTACTATTTTTAATATATCTCAAAGGATAGCTTACCCTTGTATTTTCTGTTACCGCCTTACTTTCGAAGTCAATTTTATTAGAGCCATTTACAAAGCCCGTATTTTCAACCAGGGCACCTTCGCGTATCGCATTAAATATTTCGGGTTCGTGCTGCGCCGATAAGTTGATAACTTTGGCATAACAGCCGCCCTCAAAATTAAAAACACCACTGTCGTCCCAGCCATGTTCATCATCACCAATCAGCCTGCGCAAAGGGTCAGAGCTCAGGGTGGTTTTGCCCGTTCCACTCAATCCAAAAAACAAAGCGGTATCTCCGGCAGCACCTTCGTTCGCGCTGCAATGCATGCTCAACACCTTATGCTTGATTGGTAAAATAAAATTCAGCACCGTAAATATTCCTTTTTTTATCTCACCAGTATAACCGCTGCCTCCAATCAAAATAGTTTTATGGGTAAATGATACAATGGTAAAATTACCTTTCCGGGTACCATGGTATGCGGGATCAGCCTTAAAACCGGGCGCTTGTATAATCAACCATTCGGGCTCAAAAGCATCGAATTCATTTTTTGCTGGCGCGATAAACATGTTTGCCGCAAAATGATTGCTCCAGGGGTTTTCATTCACCACCCTAATGCTAAGCCTGTAAGCATCATCGGCACAAGCGTAAGCATCCCTTACCCACACTTCACGTTGCTGATTCAGATAAGCCAAAAGCTCATTTCTCAACGTTAAAAAGCTCGCTTCGGCAATCGGGTTATTAAATTTATTCCAATCTACAGTGTCTGCTGTAAGTGCATCTTTAACAATAAATTTATCAGCCGGGCTCCGGCCTGTAAATTCACCCGTACGCACCACCAGCGCGCCGGTATCATTCAGCACCCCCTCCTTTCGTTCCAGGGTTTGTTCAACCAATTGCCGAACCGGCAATTGGTAATGTACATGTGTTTTTAAAGATAATTTGAACATAAATTTATAATTGGTATTTCAAGCTTTTAGGGGAGCTACTTATGCTGCAAAGTTTGGGCGATTTGGTATTAAAAGCTATAGGATAGCCTCTATTTAGAAAAAAGGACTATAAAGAGTCTATATTTTGAGCTTATAAACTATTTCCCCTTCATATTGGTACTATTTTTGGTTCGGTAAGCTATTTCAACTGGCGCCAAAGCAATTAAAAATAACATCTCAATACACTTAGTAAAATACAAAAAATCCACAATCACGTTGTAGTCAATAATTTTACAACCAAAATATACTTAAATTATCAAATAACTATTTACCTTGCGCAACCAATTATAGCAAACAAATTATGTATTTTATACACTAAGCCTATGGCGAATGTTAAAACTTTAGGACAATTTATCATTGAAAAGCAGGCCGACTTTCCTTATGCGAAAGGAGAGCTTTCGCGGCTTTTGCGCGACATCGGTATCGCTTCAAAAATCGTTAACCGCGAGGTAAACAAAGCGGGACTGATGGACATCCTCGGTAAAGCCGGAAGCACCAATATTCAGGGCGAATGCCAGCAAAAGCTGGATGTTTTTGCGAATGATCAATTCATATCAGCACTCCGCAGCGGAGGCGAATGTTGCATTGTAGCATCCGAAGAAAACGAAGATATCATCCCGATAGATTCGGCAGTTTCCAAAGGAGCCAAATATATTGTGGCTATCGATCCATTGGATGGGTCTTCTAATATAGATGTTAACGTTCCGGTAGGAACCATATTTTCCATCTACAGAAGAATATCGCTCGACGGACTCGCAAGCTTAAAAGATGTTTTACAAAAAGGCACCGAACAAGTTGCTGCCGGTTACGTGATCTACGGATCTTCGACCATGCTGGTTTATACCACCGGCAAAGGCGTAAACGGTTTCACACTCGATCCATCCATAGGCGAATTCTGCCTATCGCATCCCGAAATGATGATCCCGCAATGCGGCACCATTTATTCTATTAATGAGGGTAATTATGTACACTTTCCGCAGGGTGTAAAACAGTATATTAAATATTGCCAGGTAGAAGACGCTGCAACGAGACGCCCGTTTACTTCGCGATATATTGGCTCAATGGTGGCCGACCTGCATCGAAACCTTATTAAAGGCGGCATATTTATTTACCCCGTAACCGCTTCGGCGCCCAACGGAAAGCTGCGTCTGGTATATGAATGTAATCCCATGGCTTTTGTAATTGAACAGGCCGGAGGCCGGGCTACAAACGGCAAAACACGCATCCTTGATCTGGAAGTTAATGAACTTCACCAGCGTTCACCCATATTTATCGGCTCGAAAGAAATGGTATTGATGGCCGAACGGTTTATGAAAGATGCTGGTGTACTT
>OLKV01000266.1_pt1 | contig 18941 bp, 16 predicted proteins | sample 1604391 | NCBI WGS metagenome assembly OLKV01 (sample SAMEA104055711, study PRJEB20765) | soil metagenome | isolation source: soil | reverse complement strand
CTTCCAGTAAATTTAATCTTGCCATTAAGTATATATTTTCAGTTCGTATTTAGTTTCTATAAAAAAAAGACCCGGTACAAAAAATCCCCGCCGAAACGAGGATTTAATCAAACCAATTTAACTATTAAAATTTACCCTTACCGACATAAGGCTAAAATAAAGTTCGTCTTTTAATACTAAGTTATGCATTATTTAATACAAACTTACTAAAATAAAAATTATAATTACAATACTTTTTAAAATATTTTAATAAGTGTATAATGAGAAATAATGAAGTGGAACAAGATTAACAAAGTAAGGGAGATTTAAGCGGGGAAAGGGTTTGACGCAATAATGCAGACGGTGCCTTAAGTACCAATCTGCATTAAAATAACAATAAATTTATAATTGATTTTTATGAGATCAGTAACAATGTAAGGTGTAGGTTAAAGCCTCCTATGCTTTAAAAACTGCTGTTTTATTATTGAAAATTAGCAGCAGCTGTTTTTCATTGACTCAAAAGTAAGCACTCCTGCATTTTGTACAAGTAAATTACACCAACGCGGTTATTGTATATACCAATGTGGTTATTCGATGCAGGTACTGGCAAATGAATGCAGTCAATATATTGCGGTTGATCACTTTTTACCATAACGGGGCCTTACGCTGCCAGATAACCCAAAACAAATATTTTTGTAACAGTATTAACATTAATGGCATTTAAAGCATTAACTTATTAAATTAGCTTTTTATTAGCTTTTAACTGACAACTCATTATGAAAAAACTGCTGCTCTTTACCCGGGGATGCACAACAGGTATAATTGCCCTGTTTTTTAAAATCCTGCTGCCTCAATCTTCCATCCTTTTAATCAATCCTGCAGCCGTTTAATACGAGTTACATTAACGCCATACAGATAAATGAAACTATACAAATTGTTATTATGCGCATTGATACTGATATCTTTTAGCGCCAAAGCTCAATTAGGTACACCAAAAGAAGCCTTTACCCGTGCCGATTCACTGCGAGGGAACTTAACACCACTGCGCACTTGTTACGATATTGATTACTATCATTTGGATGTTAAGTTTGATATCGACAACAAATTTATCAGCGGCAGCAACCTGTTTAAGTTTACCGCCGTGCAGGACTTTACTAAACTGCAATTTGACCTTTTTGCCAACTTAAAGGTTGAAAAAGTTGTTTACAAAGGCCAGGAACTTCCATACACCCGGGAATATAATGCGGTATTTGTAACCTTCCCGAAAACTATAACAAAGGGCAGCAAGGATGAGTTTACCGTTTATTACTCGGGCAACCCTACTGTGGCCAAAAATGCGCCATGGGATGGAGGCATCGTGTTTAAAAAAGATTCGCTTGGCAATCCGTGGGTGGCTACCGCCTGTCAGGGTATTGGCGCCAGTATCTGGTGGCCTAATAAAGATCATCAATATGATGAAGTAGACAGCGCCCTGATCAGCATCAGTGTACCTACCGGATTACAGGATGTTTCCAACGGACGCCTGCGCAATGTAACCGACCTTAAAAATGGTTATACCCGCTATGACTGGTTTGTTGCTAACCCTATTAACAACTATGATATTGAAGCCAACATTGGCAAGTACAGCCATTTTAGCGATAACTACGACGGCGAGAAAGGAAAATTGAGTGTTGATTACTGGGTATTGAGCTATAATCTTGAAAAAGCAAAAAAGCACTTTGGCGAAAATGTTCATGACATGCTTAAGGCCTTTGAATATTGGTTTGGTCCGTATCCGTTTTATGAGGATGGTTATAAATTAATAGAAACCCCGCACCTGGGTATGGAGCACCAAAGCGGAACGGCTTATGGCAATCACTACCGGGACGGATATATGGGCCGCGACCTGTCTGGAACCGGATGGGGTTTAAAATGGGATTTTATTATTGTGCACGAGAGCGGGCACGAGTGGTTTGGCAATAACATCACCTCAAAAGATATTGCCGATATGTGGATACACGAGAGCTTTACCAATTACTCTGAATCGTTATTTGTTGAGCAGCGGTATGGTAAGCAGGCGGGGTTGGAATATGTACATGGCATCCGTTTCAACATTGAAAATGACCGGCCTATTGTTGGCACATATAATGTTAACAAAGAAGGATCGGAAGATATGTATTATAAAGGTGCCAATTTGCTTAACATGATACGCACCGTTATTAATGACGATGAAAAATGGCGCAACATATTACGCGGACTAAACAAAACTTTTTACCATCAAACGGTAACGTATGACCAGATTGTGGATTACATCAGTGATCAGTCAGGAAAAGATCTGAAGCCTGTTTTTGATCAGTATCTTCATCATAAAAATATCCCAACGCTTGAGTTTTCATTTAAACGTGGCAGGTTATATTGCCGGTGGATTGCTGACGTAAAAGAGTTTAACATGCCTGTAAAGGTGCGTGCAAAAGGTGGCGAATATCAATTTATAACACCAACAACCAGTTTTAGCCCTATTGAATTAAAAGATGCCACTAAAGATAATATTGAGGTGGATACTTTTAACTATTATATAGGTGTGCTGGTTGATTAGGTACCAGGCACCTGAAGGGCAGGGCAGACGCCTTAAAATAGTTTAAAATTGCAAATTGTTTAAAGGAGGCTCCAATGGAGCCTAATACCTTGATATGATTATTCTACAAACAGGGTATTCCTAACGGAATAAAAAATTAGTTAACAAAACCGGCAATCAGGCTCCAGAGGAGCTACGTGTTTATAGAAAAGGCACAATCAATACCGGACTCCGTTGGGAGTCTCCTATTTGCACATTGCTTTGAAGCCTTGTTCACAGAATTTATTTTAATACGTCTGCCTTGACTTGAAGGGGAGTGTATTAGCATAATCTACCGGGAGATTGACTTTTTTTAATTTGACTGCAACCTAATCTGAAAAACTGCGTCTTAACTTAAAACAAATAGAACTATGAAACTGATCATGAAATTTTTACTGGCTGTCATACTTTTAATGGGGGTCAGATATACTTTTGCAAAGCCATATTCAACGGTAAAAACAAATACTTCCGAGATTGTTGACCGTCATCTTTCGGGCTTTAATGCGGTTGATGTTGCCGGATCGTATGATGTTTTTATTACGCAAGGTGCGGTTGAATCGGTAAAGGTTGAAGCACCATCAGATGTTATGGGCCATATTGTAACTGAGGTAAATGGCGGTGTATTAAAAATATACAACAAAAATGATAATTGGAATTGGGAATGGTTTGGCCATCATAAAAAAACAGTTGTGTATGTTGTTATTAAGGATGTAAACAGCGTTAATATTTCCGGCTCGGGTGATGTATCATTTAAAGATGGGCTTAACGCTAATTCCTTAAAATTAAACGTCAGCGGTTCGGGCGATATGACCGGTAAGGTTAATGTAAAAACACTCCAAAGCAGCATTACAGGTTCGGGTGATATGAAATTATCCGGTAAGGCCGATAATTCAACAGTTAGCTTGGTAGGTTCTGGTGATTTCGCCGCCCGCAACCTTATCACCATAAATTCGGCAGTGCGTGTGTCAGGTTCTGGTGATGCAGACATTAATGCCAGCGATAAAATTGATGCGGCCGTAAATGGCTCGGGCGATGTTCGCTATACCGGGGCCGCCAAAAATGTTTCCAGCACAAAAAGCGGCAGCGGAGATGTAACGCGCTTATAGTGATAGGAGGTTATTTATAGTGATTAGAGGTTGGAGATTAGAGATCAGTTATGCAAATTTTAATTGACTAACCTCTAATCTCCAATCACTAACCTCTAATCCTGATTCTTGAACTTAGCTATAACTTTTCTACCCAGTTCGTAGGTTACCTTAAATGCTTCCTGGTTACTGGTGTAGCCCGGGGTTTTGTGCACTGTAAAAATAAATTGTCCTTTTACGCCATGGGCACTAAACGGGGTGATGATAAAATCGGTACGATTATAAAAGTGTTTTTCGTAAAAAGCATCACCATAGCCTATGTGCGATCCATCACCAATATAAAACTCATCAAATATGGCAAAACGCCCAAAGCCGCCGTAAACATTGGATACAAAACCGGTAGGGGTTTGCAAGCCATCAACACCGCGGGTTCTTTCTAATGATACCATTACCCCGGCCTCAACTGATAAGGAATCAAGCAAATGTTGCTTATGGCTAAAATCAAGCCCGAGTTTTACTTGTGCGCCGCCGTTATCCTGTATGTGATCATCAGGAATTGGAATTTCGGGACCTGCATTATGCTCCAGCATAAAGTAATGCACTATATAAAAAGGGCCTGACAACCATGGGCGATATTTACCCTCAAATCCAAACAAAAACTGCTCGCGCGTGGTGTCTGTTTGGTGGCTTACCCAATCAATCCAGCCGGTTTCCATAAAATGGGCATTCTGATATTTTAACAATAAGCCTTCCACATTGGGGCGGTAATATTGCAGCGTATCATTTAATAAAGCCCGCGGATAATTATCAAGTAAACCTTCGCGCGGAAATTCACCCGCATAAAATTGAAAATTGGAGCTTTTAAACTTATAATAAGCTATAGGGTTTACCTTCGCAAAAAACGGCACGCCGCCAAAGTCATGAAGGCCATTAGCGCCAACAACAAAATGGTTTAAGCTATCAATATTAAACCCAAAATCAAGCGCGGTACGGGTGCCCGAATAGGTGTGGGAGCGGTCAATAAAATCTTTGTACTCGCGGTTATCCAAAAAACCAAGGCCGTTAAAATCAACATCAATGGTTTGAGCCAGCGCTGCGGTGCTGGTTATTACTAAAACAACAATGGTGAAGTAGAACTTTTTTATCATATATAATAAATTAATAGGGGTTTTAATTAACTGTCAATTTAATTATTCTGCTGTTTTTACTGCCCGGAAAAGGGTCGGTACGTAAAGAAAACACCAGATCAAATTTCCCTTTTTTCAACGGCGAATTTAGCGTAAAAGTATAGTGGGTACTGTCGCCGGGCTGTAAATTAATATTATTAAAATTATCGGGGGCTTTTTGTCCGTTGATCATCACATCACCCTTAAATAAACATGCTTCCATTATCACCTGGTGGCTGCAATTTTTATTGCTGAAACTTATGGGATTCGGGTAAGGGTTAGTTACCGTAAGGTTAAACACAATTTTTTGCCCCGGCGATGCGGCTATTTTGTACGACGGCGTTTCTATTTTAACTTTCTGATAGGTACGCACGTCATTAACCCAGCCTCCGTACCATTTGCCGGCAGCAACGTTTATGGTATCGGTTGTAATTCCTTTTATGGGGTAGTAGGTTAAATAATAGGCTTTTTTGTGCTGCAGGCTATCTTCCATCGGCCAGATATCAAATTGCGTTAACCGGTAATAGCGCGAATCATAAGCGAAGCATTTGAGGCTATTAGTATAGTAGTCATACTTTGATGGGTTTTGAAAGCCTTCAGCCATTATCACATAATTATTGCCCGCCTTTTGTTTTACCACCTGAGCCCATTCTTTAAAACCATAATAGCTTTTTAAATGCCCGTAAGTGCGCGCAAAGCCAAAACCCATTATAATAATAACCCTTACCACTATAATAATACTTAAATTAACTACTGCCAACGGCAACAACCATTTTGGCCTGCCGCCCAGTTGTTTAAAGTGGATAAGCACCAGCATTACCAGCGGTGCAAACAAAATGAATGTCCACTGCGGTTGTACTTCGCCTTTGGCGCTGCTGATAAAAAAGAAAATAAGCGTACCGATACAATTTACCATCAGGCACCTTATAAAAGGGTCTTTTATTTTTGTTGTAAACGCCTTATAAAATAAAAGCCAGCCAATTAGCGGGCCGGCCATTAACAATTGCCCCGGCAGGTACGCAAGCGAATTTAAAAAGCTGTAGGTATCAGCAGAGCGCTCAAACAAATGATAATTAACGGACGGATAACCATGCTGCGCCTGCCATATCAAATGCGGGGCATACAAAACCAAAGCCAGCAACACAATTAGCCAAAACGAAGGCCGTTTTAATAGTTTTATATTGGCGAGCAGTGTAAAGCCAACAAGCAATACGCCATTATATTTACTGTATAGCAGGCATGCAATTACTAAGGCTAATATTAAAGCCAAGCTCCATTTATCGTTTTCGATATATTGCTGGTATACATAGTAAAATAATACCGTAAAAAAGAAGAGCGGCGCATCAGGCGTAGTGGTAAAGCCGTAAATATGGAATATAAAAACGCCGCATATCACCAATACAAAGGCGACAGCATCAACGGCATACTTTTTTAGGATAAGCCACAGTATATATACCGAGGCCGTACTGGCTAATACAGTGAGCAACCGTAAGCCCAACTCGTTATGCATTATGGCATCGCCAATGCGGATGAAAATTGCCACCATGGGTGGATGGTCAAAATAACCCCAATCCAAATACCGCGAATAAAGCCAGTAGTATGCTTCATCGCCCTGCAGCTCAAGGGTGTAGGCCTGTACGGCATTTAATATCGTCCAAAACAGCAAAAAATAAAAAATGATTTTTCCTGACCGGGATGAATTATTTATAGTGCTATCGGGCATTAATTAACGAATGAAATTGAAGTTGTAAAGTTATAATAAAACCCATAAGCCCGCCAGTTATGAAATGGATTTAATAAAGCTTAATTTTATAAAAAGAAAATAGTCAGCCTTAAATTCAGCACGCCTATACCATTGCAAAAGATAAATTCAACACACGTTAAAACAATCATTACCATTATGGTACTGGCATGCGTTTCAGTTACTGTGATTTTCTCGTGCAACAAACGGGTTTCCAATCAATCGGGCTCAACACAAACTTTAAGAACATGGAAAGCGCCCGACAGCAGCACTATCCCAGCCGGAAAAGCTGGTGAAATGATCCGTTACGGGCGCGAGCTGCTTGCTCATACTTCCAGGTATTTTGGTCCAAAAGGAAGCATTGCTCAAATATCAAACGGAATGAATTGCCAGAATTGCCACCTGGACGGGGGCGGGAGGCTTTTTGCAAATAACTATGCAAGTGTTGCAAGCGGCTATCCCCGGATGAGTTACCGGAGCGGCAAAATTCAGCCGGCATCGCAGCGTATAGCTGATTGTTTTAATCGCAGCCTGGCAGGCAGTGTGCCCGATACAAACAGCCGCGAGGTACAAGCCATGCTGACTTACATGAAATGGATAGGGCAAGGTATAAAAAAGAGGAAAAAATTATTTGGTACAGCCACTCAAAAACTGCCTTTTATGGATAGTGCTGCCAGCCCGGTAAAAGGCAAAGCGGTATTTGTTGCAAAATGCCAGAGCTGCCATGGCAAAAATGGCGAGGGCTTGTTGGCAGCCGATGAGAAGTTGTACACATATCCTCCGCTATGGGGCCCGCATAGCTATAACGATGGCGCGGGCATGTACCTGATCAGCAAGCTGGCAGGCTTTGTGAAAAACAATATGCCTTACGGGGTAACTTATCAAAATCCACAGCTAAGTAATGAAGAAGCCTGGGATGTAGCTGCATTTATAAACACTCAGCCCCGCCCGCATAAAGAGCAGCGGGATGATTGGAGGGATTTAAGAACCAAGCCACTTGATTTTCCCTTCGGGCCTTATGCCGATGGATTTAGCAAGACGCAGCATAAGTATGGTCCGTTTAAGCCCATACAAAGTTTCCAAATGATACACTATAATAAACGATCATAAAAATCAGATACCATGAAAAAACTAACCTTTACTTTTATTGCGATTGCGTTACTGGTCTGTATAAAAACCGCGAAAGCCCAAAGCGACACTACCCTTACCGGGGCCACTGCCACTTTGAATCATTATGATGCACTATATGTTTTAAACTCTGGCGATGAGCACAAGATTGAAGCAACGCTGCGTTTTCTGTCGAATGCTTTGGAGGATAGACGCCTAAAAGGTAAGCTTCATATTGAGTTGATTGCATTTTCGGGTGGTGTGAATGTGTATATGAAGAGTGGCAAGTACGAAAAACAATTAAAGGATCTTTATGATAAAGGCGTGGTTTTGGCAGAGTGCAACAACACAATGGTTATGATGAAAATTAGCCGCGCAGATCTTTTTCCTTTTGTTGTTTATGTCCCATCTGGCAATGGCGAAATTATTTTGCGCCATTATGATGGCTGGGCAGTAGTGCAGCCTTGTGCGCTTTAAATTATGGTGAATTATTATATCATTAATAGCAATATTTAACACTTTATTATTGCTATTATTCTGCATTTTAGCCGAAAATTCACCAACCATGAATAAAGCAATTGAACTGATAAAAAATCCACGGGCTGAAATAATTAAAGCCATTGAAGGTTTAAGCATTCAACAATTAAATGAAGTGCCTGCTGGGTTCAACAATAATATAATATGGAATATGGGCCACTTAATTGCGGCTCAGCAAGGGGTTTGCTATAGACGTTCGGCGCTGGATTTGAAGATTGACGAAAGCTTTTTTAATCAATACAAACCAGGCACCAAACCAGAAGGATTTATTAATGAAGCCGAAGTTGAAAAAATTAAAGCTTTGTTATTTACAACCCTCGACGAATTGGAGGCTGATTTGCCCAAGCCCATTTTTAGTAATTATACCAGCGTTATGACCCGATACGGCGTTGAACTTGCCAGTATTGATGATGCAATAAGGTTTTTGCCTTTTCACGAGGGGTTGCACATAGGCTATATTATGGCGCTGAAAAGGGTAGTTGCAGAATAATAATTTGCAGCCAGTCCATGGGGATAACCAGAACAAGTTTATAAAAATTACATTTGCGATATGCGCATACTAGCCAATGGCAAAAACCTAGAACATTGCTTAAAAAGGCAAAATAATAACTATGATCTTATCCGGCTTTTGGCGGCGATAACCGTTATTGTGTTTCACGCCTTTTATTTATTTAAGGGAACCCATGGTATTGCTGTTAATACGCCTTTGGAGCAAATAAGGCAGTCTTCGGGAAGTTTGGCCGTGTATGTTTTTTTATTTTTAAGCGGGATGTTTATTACCGCAAGTTTCATCAAATCGCAAAATAGCCTGGTGTTTATTATTATGCGGGTTTTCAGAATTTGGCCCGCATTGATTGTTTGTGTGATTTTTACGGTTTTTGTTGCAGGCGTGCTGGTGTCTACCAATTCTGCAAAGGAGTATTTTGGAGCCAGGGGAAGCTGGGATTACTTAGTACATGGTGTTTTGTTGTATCATTTGAGATATGAACTGCCAGGGGTATTTGAAACAAATTATTACCGATTTGCGGTAAATGGATCCTTATGGACATTGCCCATTGAGGTTTGCTGCTATTTTATGATATATGTTTTAGGGATACAGGGGGTATTGAAAAACACAATAATTACCGTTGTTGCGTATGCTATAATACTGGGCTTATATTATCTTAATTTTTACCATTTAAAGGATTTTTTAGGCGCGCCGTTTCCCTATTTTATTATTGGGAGTTTGTTTTATTTCTTTAGGCAATATATTATTGTTGATTATAGAATATCGGCGGTTTTAATAATTGTATGCTTCTTTTTTTACACGCTACTTTTATTAAACCTTACGTTATTTTATACGGTTATTGTGGTTGGGGCTTCGGCAATATTTAAAAGAATTCATTTGCCTGGCGATTACTCTTATGGCGTGTATATTTATGGTTTTATAATTCAACAATTGATCGCTCATTATTTCCCGCATACGCCACCGGTCAAAAGTATCTTCATGGCCTTACCCGTGGTATTGTTAATAGCAGTACTTTCATGGCATTTAATTGAACTTCCTGCAATTAAAATGGGTAAAAAATTAGCTTTAAGAAGTCAAAACCTGGTTTTCTTTAATACTAAAGCTGTAACGAAATAGATGTTATTGCGATCGGTACATTAACGGATCGCAATAACATTTGGCAATTAAAATATAATTTTTCCGGTTGCCGTTACCAGTGATGCAATACGTACAGCATCAAAAACACGCTCTTCGGTAGTGCCCATTTTAATAAGCGAATCTTCGTGTGCATTTACGCACAGCTCGCAGCCGTTAACTGCTGATATGGCCAGACTCATCAATTCAAAAAACTCTTTGCCGGTTGCAGGCTTCATCATTAACTGCATACGGATGCGTGCAGGTATTTGCGTGTATTTCTCTTTTTGCGTAAAATGACGAAAGCGGTAAAATATATTGTTTGACGCCAGCAATGATGCACACCCCGAAGCTTCGCCGGTTTCAGCAGGAGTTGCGCCTTGTTCCTCAGCATAGCGGGTAAAGAAATCGGTTAATAATGCATTGTTATTATTGATAGCGGTTGACAGGCCTAACAATGCACACTCTTTAGCGCTTAAATGCTCGGATGTAAGCGTGCTGGTAAAGTTCAGTTTCAAATCACGCAAGTAGCGCGATTCGCCTTTTTCTAACAAAGCTAAACTGCTGGTGCGATAAGCAGTATCAACCCCCAGGTTTTGTAATATCTCGTTTATTAATTCGGTAGATTCGTTCATTATTTAAAGATTTGATGTATAAAAAATCCCTGCACCATAACAGTACAGGGACCATAGGTACATTAGAAAATATTTTAAACAGTTAAAGTATCTTCGCCTTTAACCCAGTTGCAAGGGCAAAGCTCATCTGTTTGTAAACCATCAAGTACGCGTAAAACTTCTTTTACGTTACGGCCAACGCTCAAATCATTTACTGATACCCAACGGATAATACCGGTTGGATCAATAATAAAAGTAGCACGGTAAGCAATTTTTTCATTTGGCTCTAAAATACCAAGCTCTTCTGCTAATGATTTTGAAGTATCAGCTAACATTGGGAATTTTAAATCGCGCAGGTCAGCGTGATCTCTTCTCCATGCCGCGTGAACAAACTCAGTATCGGTTGAAGCGCCGATTAAACGGGTATCGCGATCACGGAATTCGCCGTAGTTTTTGTTGAACTCAGCAATTTCAGTTGGGCAAACAAAAGTAAAATCTTTTGGCCACCAGAACATTACTGTCCAAACGTTATCCTCGTTTACAAGAAACTCCGAAGTGATGGTTTCAAATTCTTTTCCTTTTTCGATACTTACTACCGCTGTTTTAGAAAATTCAGGAAATTTTTGACCTATAGTTAGCATATTCTTAATTTTTGTTTTTATTTATTACAAATATAATGCTTTTTGTATAGCTGTTTTATATAAAGAATTGATGGTGTATAGCTAAAATCTATAAGATAATGATTTGTTCATCGTTTTTATCAATATGCTAAAAACTATCTTTTTATGAGCCGAAAAATTAGATGTTCTTAAAAAATGTATGGAAGAATTATGAAAAAGAAAATGGGATTTGGTCCAATAATCACCAACTAATTACCAGGAATCATCGGCCAATTGGCGGACGAACATTTGAGGTATTGAACCATTTTGGTGGTTCGGCATAGTTTGCAATTGCGCCGTATCTTTTATCAAAAGCATGGCTTCTGTTTTTATGCAGATCTCTGAAGTCATTAATACAGCTTCTATTTATTAAAAGCACAAAAAGTATCTGATGCTTCAATTAAACCCTGAGGTTATTGAAGTATTAAATACAATTTTATAACAATAATGGGAGGTGTTTAATTAGCCTTAGCGGCTTTTTGCGTACGATATAAATAGGCGGCTGCAAAAACAACGGCAAAAACAGCCAAAACAATTACCCAACTGTCTAATGGGCAATTGGTGTTATCATCATCATTAAATGCGCATGGGCCACCCGGATCGCTTGACGTTTGGGCAAATAACGTTGCAACGCTCAACATTGACAGCAGGAATGTACTAAAAAAAAGTCTTACTCTCATACGTTGCAGTTTTGTTTTACAAATTTACGTTTTCTAATCATACTTTTATCATTATTAATAACATGCACAGCGTTTTATAAAAATTAAACGCCGATTTTTTGCTTGCTTTTCAAATTGTGCTTATACGTTAAATCTTTTATAATTATTAGTTATATCAATGTCGGTATTTAAAGCCTTTTTTTTATAAAGGCTTTTTAACTATATCCGTTCTGTTAAAGTATTACAATTTTATAAACGTGCCTTTACCAACCACACTGTTGCTGCTATTGTTTATTACTTCAATAATATAAGTGCCCGGTATCAGGCCGCTTACATCAGTACTCCAACTGGCCTGGGTAGTGGTTACTGTTTTTACAACCGAGCCTGCGTTGCTTATTATTTTTATTCCGTATACCGCGTTTGATGCTGTTGCTGCGCTGCCCGCCGGGCCTGCACTTTGCAATACCTGTTGATTACCGCTGCTTGCAGTTTGGCTGATGGCCAGGTTAAGCGTGCTTTTGGCCGGGTTAGGATAAATATTAATCAGGCTTTTTACTATATTATTAATTGTATTGGCATACATCAGCGTTACTATATTTGAGTAGGTAATGGTGCCGTTAAGGTCTTCTATCTTTAAACGATACTGGTCAACAGCAGCAGCCGGTGTTTTATCCAGAAAGTTATAAGTCCCCAAACTGTTTGATTGCAGGGCTCCCAGATCTTCAAAGCTTACGCCGCCGTTGGTACTGCGCTCTACAGTGAAATTGGTATAGGTTGATTCATTTTCTGTTTTCCATACTGTAAGGGCACCATTGTTTGTTTTGTTGGCAGTAAAGTTCAGCAAGTGAATACCCAGAGCCGGGTTCTGGCGAATCACCAGTGTAAATCGGTTAGCGCCGTAAGAATTGGTGTCGCTCCGCAATACATCAAACTTATAGCTGCTGTTATGTTTGATGTCTAACGAATCTTGTTTATAGGCATCTTTTAGCCAGATGTCAAAAAGATCCGGCACATTTTTTAGCTCTGTTTGGTTAATGCTGTATTGACCACTGGCGGCTGTTGCAATGTTTAATTTTATAGTTTGCGATGGTTTGGGTAGTGGAATAGCATTGATAACCAAGGGTACTTTATCTGCCGAAAGGCTATAAAAGGCTACCGTGCCGCCCCCGGCCAAGTGCTGTGCATCTTCATTAGCTGCATACGAATCGCTGGCGTCATTGTCAAACCGAATGAGGGTTTCTTCTTTATTTATTGAATCTGCCGCCAGTTCGAGTCTTAAATACTGAAGTGAGGTGTTATTTGCCGGGCTGGCGCTCAATAGTAACGTTGTGCCGGTTGATGACGTTGGCCCGGTTACCTGGGCATTGGTTTTTGCCGCTTCGTTAAACGTTAGGGTAGCAGTGGTTGTTGTGGCTTTTACAAAAAAGCCCTGCCCCTGTGGAATTACATTGCTGGCCCCATTGGCGCCTAAACCGCCACTGTAGGTGCCATATATTTTTGATACCTCGTTATAAATGTAAATTGCAGGCCCTACGCCGGGAGCATAAATGCCAGCCGCGGGGGTGGCGGTGCTGTAAGTGTTCCAGTCTATCGAGCTGGCATAAGGGTTACCTACCAGGTTAAACCCCGAGTAACCTACTGCGTTGCCCGGTACCGTTGAGTTTTGCAGCGTTGCTAAGCCGGTAAACCAGTTAATTACCTTTACCGCTTGTTGGTTTAAAACACCTGTAGATACAAATACATTTGCCTCGGCCGGCGTGGTAGAGGTGTATTTGGTGGCAATATTGGATAAATTACCCCGGTAGAAAAAGAAAAAGCCAGTACCAGGATGAACGTTAAAGTTACCATCATAATCAACGCCTACATTATATAGTGGGGTGTTATTAATAGCGTTAACACCTCTAAAATTCCCGGTATTAAACGTGCTGTTGGTAAATACCACGTTATCACGATAGAGATAAATAGTAGGATTGCCTGATTTGGTAAAACCGCCCGCTATACCGGTAGTACCGGTAAGCGGAGCGTATTTTGGTAGGTAGCTAAAATCAAAATAATAGTTGGTGCCCGAGCTGGCCGTATAAATTGGCGATGATAAAAACCGGTATCCACGGTATGAATTGCCGCCGCCGCTGATGTAACGCTGCACATTAACATTGCCCGTAATTTTTGCAGTAGACGGTAAAGCTGCTATTGTAGCAGAGCCCGTGCTTGCCGAATTAAGGGTTAGGATTCCGCCGGTTTGCAGGGTGTTGGCAGCCGCCATGGTAAGTACTCCAAAACTCGAAACCGCAAAACTGCCGGTTCCGGAAAGTGTTTTTGTACCACCACCACTAAAGTTTACTGTATTAAGTGTAGTGCCGGTAGCGCTGTTATCAACCAACGACTCGGGCGACGAGCCAATAAAATCAACCGGGCCAATGCCGGCGGTAAATGTGCCCGTATTAGTATAATTGCCGGCAACGGTTAACGTACCTGATGAAAGGGTTAAATTTGATGAATTGCTCAGGCTGCCATCAACCTGTAAATTTCCGGTACCGGCGGTTAGCGATCCGGTATTATTAATATTAGTTCCAACATCAACATTGCCGGTAGAGAATGTTATGGCACCTGAATTGTTTAAGCTTCCCTTCACTCCTGTAGTTCCCGGGCCGCCGGTTATTGTTGAAGTATTATTCCAGTTACCGCCGATAGTGGTATTGGTTGTAGCCGAGCCTGAAGGGCTAAAAGTAGCCGGGCTGCTTGTGGTTAAATCACCGGCAACATTAAGTGTTCCAACCGTGGTAGTTCCGCCACCTATTTGTGCAACACCCGAGCCGTTTATAACCAGGTTATCATAATTAGTTTTCGCGGTATCTATGGTTCCTCCGCCGGTTCCAAACCCCGGAGTTGCAGTAGTATAAATTGTTGGGCTTGCCGCAGTATAGGTTACAATACCAGTTCCGCCGGGATCGCCATAAAAGTTAACAGAAGCCCAGGGCGTGGGGATAGATGTTATAGCATTTTGATTGGAAAGGTATAAATGCGGAGTAGTAGCCGCTCCGGTGGCCTGTGTTATGGTATTTATAGTAAAATAAACATCATTTTGCTGTTGAGGGCTTTTGCTTGCCTGGGCAGTAGCAATAGCGGCGGTATTGGCGAAGTTTATGGTACCCGATAAGTACATATTCCCATTTTCTAACCTAAAACCGCTTCCATTTTGATTTTGTATATTTGCGGTAAGCGTAATATTTCCGTTTACGGTAAGTGTAGCAATATCCGAAAGCAGGTAATTTTGGGAACCATTAATGGCTGTTCCGGTACCTAAATTTATGCCGGTACAAATTATACCACCTGTGCCTTGTAAATAATCAAAATATGTTTTTTTACCACTATTGGTATTAATGTCTTGTGTAATGGCACCCGTAACGGTTAAGTTAACGCCATTTACAGTTAAAACAGTACCCGTACTTTGAATACCACCGCCAAACTCTATAGAGGCAACAGTTACAGCAGTTGCTAAAGTAGGTTGCTTAGTAAATGATGAGCCGGTTACTCCAATTCTTACAATATCTGTTGTTCTGCTTCCCGAACCCGGGTAATTAGTTGTTGAACCATCGCTGGCCTTCCACGAGCTTGAAGATTCCCATGTTGTACTGCTTGTACCGATCCAGTCGAATGTAATTGGACCCGCTGCCAGAGCCATATTAAAAAGACCGGCAAAAATGAGTGATGTTAATAAAATGCGCTTCTTCATAGTTATTTGCATAGCTAATCAGGCACCCTGTTCATTAACCAATAATTTATCGAATCAAAAGCTTTAGAATTACACAATCTCCGTCGAGAGATGGTTATGTATAAGTTATACTATTTTAACCATCTGTCCCTTTTACGAAAAGCGTTTAGGATAGGTTGCTTAAAATTTAATATTTTTATAATAATTCAAATGTTTACCAGCAAATTTCACCTAATTTATAGTTAAAACAGGGTATGTATCAATATTATTACATTTACAATCGCTATTTTAATTTTGATATAATTGGCTGTATAATAGGTACTTAAATTCATGGCGTTCTTAACGGATGCTTCTTTTCTATTTTACTACGAGGCAGAAAACCCGTTCTGCAAATTTTAATTAATATTTAATATCGAAATTCCACTCTCGCTTCCAAAGGCCGCTAAAGTGATAAATATTAACTCAACCACTATCATATATTGTTAAAAATCAAGAGGGGATAACCCGGAAGCCTAAGGTTTAAATGCGTAGATGAAATCCATCAAACCAAATACAACAAAAGGCAGCAACCTGTATAGATTACTGCCTTTGTTATATTATTTTAAGAAATTTTAAATACAGCCGGTAGCTGTTCAAATTAAATATGGATAGCCCTGTTTTCGGTAGCTGCAAGGCAGGCTTCACGCATGGCTTCGGTATAGGTTGGGTGTGCATGGCTTATGCGCGATATATCTTCGGCAGATGCACGGTACTCCATTGCTACTACGGCTTCGGCAATCATATCGGCCGCACGCGGGCCAATCATGTGAACGCCTAATATTTCGTCAGTTGCGGCATCAGCAAGTACTTTTACAAAGCCATCCAGATCGCCGCTGGCGCGTGCGCGCCCGCTGGCTTTAAACGGAAACGAGCCTGTTTTATATTTTACACCTACTGCTTTCAGCTGCTCTTCGGTCTGGCCAACGGCAGCAACCTCAGGCCAGGTATATACCACACCCGGAATCAGGTTATAATCAATATGCGGTTTTTGTCCGGCAATAGTTTCGGCTACTAAGGTACCCTCATCTTCGGCTTTGTGGGCCAGCATGGCGCCTTTAATTACATCGCCAATGGCATAGATACCTTTAACGCTGGTTTCAAGGTGCTCATTAACGGGGATTTTACGTCCGCGTTCTTCAACAGTAATGCCAATTTTATCTAAGCCTAAACCATCGGTATAAGCAACACGACCTACTGCAACCAGGCAATAATCACCTTTAAGTTCTTTCTTCTCGCCTTTGGGGTCGTCAAACGTTACGGTAACTTCTTTACCTTTTACGGCAGCGCCGGTAACCTTATGGCCCAGGTAAAACTCCATGCCTAATTTCGAAAGTACTTTCTGCAACTCACGGCCAAGGCTTTTATCCATAGTAGGGATAATAGAATCCATAAACTCGATAACCGATACTTTAGCACCTAAACGCGCATATACCGAACCCAGCTCCAGACCAATAACTCCACCGCCTATTAATACCAGGTGTTTAGGTATTTCGGTAAGCGTTAAGGCCTCGGTTGAGGTAATGATGCGTTTTTTATCTGTTTTGATAAATGGCAATGCCGATGGTTTTGAGCCGGTGGCGATAATTACATTCTTGCCGGTGATTTCTGTTTCGGTACCGTCAGCTTTTTTTATGTTGAGGGTGTTTTTATCTTTAAATGAGCCAACGCCTGTATGAACATCAATTTTGTTCTTTTTCATCAGGTAGGCAATGCCGCTGGTGTTGGCATCAACTACTTCGCCTTTGCGTTTAATCATCTGCCCAAAATCAACCTTCAGATTATCAAGCTTAATACCATGCGTGGAGAATGTATGAGCCGCGTTATGATAATGTTCAGACGAATCGAGCAGCGCCTTTGAGGGGATGCAGCCTACGTTAAGGCAGGTGCCGCCTAATGTATTATATTTTTCAATGATAGCAGTTTTTAAACCCAATTGGGCACAACGTATAGCGGCAACATAGCCACCAGGGCCCGAACCGATTACGATAACATCATATTGCATAAATTTATATATTGTTGGAGCGCAAAGCTAAGCAATATTGAGAGCCTAAGAAATAGAATAAGCCGAATATATTGTAAAGTTGACGATAGGTTGATTAATTGCCGTATACTACAATAACACCATTCTACCGGATGGCTCATCAATACTAAAAATCTTAAATACAGCCTATTGCAAATACTATTGATCACCAGAAATTCCAATCTTTATTTTGTATCGATACCCTCTTTCGCTAAAATCTTCTTCTTTTAAAACCTCATTGGTCTTTTTTGCAATCCAAAAACGCTCGTATCTTTTTACTGATGGGTTTTGGTTGTCATTATAATTAAGCACCCAGCAATCAATCTTTTCGCCATCACGGCCCATAAGGGTATCGCTTCCGGTTACGGTGTATGAGGCCTCTTCTGCTTTCCCAAATCCGGGGTCGTAATAGTTAATTACAAAAGTTCTTTTATCCTGATAAGGCAACATCTGGTATATCAGTAGGTCGGCATGCCAGTTGAGGCAGTATTTTTTAAACGAATCATTAAAATCAGCAATGCTTTGCGATTTAACTGAATCAGGAATACCGCCTTTTGCACTTACATTTTTAAACTCAACCTTTTTGGCATCAAAATCATAACTACTCCAATAACCTAACGATTTCCAAAAGGTATTATGCAAAACGGTTGCAAAAGTCTTAGCGTTAAAAACCGAATAGGCGGCATGCACAACAGTATCAACATCCCATTCTTGCTTTACTACATAAGCAGGCCTATCATGGTATAATTGCTGCTCCACATTAATCTTTATCAAAAATATATGTGAAGCGGGGCTCTCCTTTGTCTTTTTATAAAAAATAATGTAGCTGTAATTGCCGGTTTGCAGGTTCTTTATGTTAAGATCCTGGGGTTGAACATGCAGTGTGTCTGTGTTTTTTGCAGCGGACAAGAGCGTTGTTAGCAAAAGGCAGGTAAAAATTAAAATTGATCTCATGGCTTTTATGTTTTATTACCATAAATCTTTCCTTATTTACCCGCCTTTAAAAGTAAATTCAACAAGCTGGTGGTTATTTTTAACCATTGGGATAAAAAGCCATTCTCCTTTGCTGCAACAAATTACTAAAATGAGGTTTCGGAACGCATTTTTTTGATAAACAAACTGTTAAGCCTCACCTAAACCCTCTCCAATGAGTAATAGCCCACCATTTGACAGGCTGGTTTTATTAATATTGTTTCTGTCCCCGCAGCGGTCTCTCGCAGATTTAAGTTAACCCACAAATCAGGGGCTGCTAAAATTACATTTGAGAGCAAATCGGCATTACCAAACGTTCCTACAGAACGTAAAGCGGCTATTTTTGATTCATTTCTACCAACCAGACGTCCGTACCGGACGTTTCTTGTTTATTTCGTGCCATCGGCACGGCTGGTTGGTAGCAAAAATATACAGAT
>OLKV01000227.1_pt1 | contig 18953 bp, 18 predicted proteins | sample 1604391 | NCBI WGS metagenome assembly OLKV01 (sample SAMEA104055711, study PRJEB20765) | soil metagenome | isolation source: soil | reverse complement strand
AGCACCTTTTGGTATTGTTTTTTGTAGCCCGTAGGGGAATCGAACCCCTGTTTCTAGAATGAAAATCTAACGTCCTAACCCCTAGACGAACGGGCCTTATACTTTAAAACTTCCGCTTAGCCTTCATCAGCAGAATTAACTGCTTTTGACTACCAATTTTCCGTTTAGTATCCCTTATTTTGGGATTGCAAAGATAAACGTTTCCTGAGAAAAATAAAATAAATTTAAAAATTTATTTTCGTGTCAGTCCGCCCTATAAAAACCAGGGGGCGTTTTGGGCTGGTAATCAGTATAAAATGGGCTTAAATTTAAGCTTACGTTTTTGATGCGTTTTGAGTGCTCTATCTTTTTTTACTTTCACCAAACAAAAACACACCGGGGTATTTCATATCTGCAGCATATCCGCTTATCTTTATAAAGTAATATCTAACCAACAATATGAAAGCTATATGGAACAACCAGGTTATTGCCGAAAGCAATGACACTGTAGTAGTTGAAAACAATCATTATTTCCCTAAAGAAAGTGTAAAGGCTGAGTTTCTGAAACCTTCGCCCGTGCATACTACCTGCCCGTGGAAAGGGCTCGCCTCTTATTATTCGCTCGAGGTTGACGGTAAAGAGAACCCGGATGCCGCGTGGTATTACCCCGAGCCAAAACCTGCTGCCGCAAACATTACCGGCTACCTGGCGTTTTGGAAAGGTGTAAAAGTAACCGAATAACATGAAACAATACGATGCGATAGTGATTGGAGCCGGGCAGGCAGGCGGTCCGCTGGCCAAAAAAATGGCCCTGGCAGGTAAAAAAACACTACTCGTTGAAAAACGATGGATTGGCGGCACCTGTGTAAACGATGGCTGTACTCCTACCAAAACCATGATCGCATCGGCAAAAATGGCCTATATGGCCGCTAATAGTTCAGCGCTTGGAGTAAAGATCAAAAGCTTTTCGGTTGATCTGCCTAAAATAAGGAAACGTAAGGACGAGGTGGTACATCAGTTTAGGGATGGCAGTCAAAAAGGCTTGGAAGCCACCAAAAACCTCGACCTCCTTTTTGGCGATGCCACGTTTATCGGCGATAAAACCATTTCGGTAATGCTCAACAGCGGCGGCGAAAAGGAATTTAAAGCCGATTTGATTTTTATCAATACCGGCGCTAAAACTTTCATCCCCGATATAGAGGGTTTAGGCGATATTGATTACCTCACCTCTACCTCTATTATGGAGCTTAGCCAAATCCCCGAACATTTGCTGGTCATCGGTGGTAACTATATTGGGCTGGAGTTTGGGCAGATGTTTCGCCGGTTTGGGAGCAAGGTAACTATTATCGAAAAATCAGACAGAATTGTATCCCGCGAGGATGAAGATGTATCGGCTGAACTCACGGAAATACTCCAGGCTGAGGATATCGGTATCCGCACCGACACCGTAACAACCCGCTTCAAACAAAAAACCGGCGGCAAAATAACCGCGGTGCTGAGTAAGGATGGCAAGGAGGAAAAAATTAAATGCAGCCATGTTTTACTAGCAGTTGGCCGCATCCCGCAAACGGAGGCATTGAACCTGCCAAAAACGGGCGTTAAAGTTGATGAACACAAAAACATCATCGTAAACAATAAGCTCGAAACCAATATTAAAGGCATTTATGCCCTCGGCGATGTGAAGGGAGGCCCGGCGTTTACCCATATCTCCTATAACGATTATACCATTGTTTACCGCAACCTGGTACACAACGAGAACCTGAGCATCAAAGATAGGCCGGTACCTTACTGTATGTTTACCGATCCGCAGTTGGGTCGTATCGGCTTAAGCGAGACCGAAGCAAAAAAACAAAAACTAAACTATAAAGTAGCCAAAATACCTATGACCTGGGTAGCACGCGCTATTGAAACCGGCGATACCCGTGGCTTTATGAAAGCCATAGTTGATGCGGATACAAAACAAATATTGGGCGCCACTATTTTGGGCCCCGAAGGCGGCGAAATAATGACCGTACTGCAAATGGCCATGATGGGTGGCATTACTTACGAGCAGATCCGCTATTGTATTTTTGCGCATCCTCTTTTCTCCGAATCATTAAATAACCTTTTTATGGCCCTTGAGGGGTAGCTGCTTTTATGATAAAGGTTAACCATCTGAGCAAACACTTTGGCAAAGTAAAAGCCGTTGATGACATTTCTTTCGAGGTAGAAGAACACCAAAACCTTATTTTGCTGGGCACCAGCGGCTGCGGCAAAACCACTACCCTTAAAATGATTAACCGGCTCATTGAGCCTACCAGTGGCGAAATTTTCATCGATGGTAAAAACATATTAGCGCAACAGCCCGAGATTTTGCGGCGTGGCATAGGCTACGTTTTACAAAACAACGGGCTTTTTCCGCATTATACCGTGGCTCAAAATATCGCTATTGTACCCCAGCTGTTAAAGTGGGACAAAAAGCGCATTGAAAAGCGCTCGGCCGAGTTGCTGGAAAAGCTGCACCTCACTACAGATTACCTGGATGTTTACCCCAACGAGTTAAGTGGCGGGCAGCAACAGCGTGTTGGGCTGGCAAGAGCCCTGGTGGCCGATCCGGCGGTTTTATTGATGGACGAACCCTTTGGCGCCCTTGATAACGTAACCCGCTCAAAAATTCATGCCGAATTTAAAGCGCTGGATGAACTCAAAAGAAAAACCATTATTATGGTTACGCATGACGTGCAGGAAGCATTTGAACTGGGCGACCATATTTGCTTAATGGACAGCGGCAAAATAATTCAGGATGGCACACCGTCGCAGCTTTTGTTTAATCCTAAAAACAACTTTGTTAAAGAGTTTTTGCACGAACAGCGCCTGCACCTCGAGTTTAAAACCATCAGGCTATATGATGTATGGAAATGGCTTCCCGAAACTCACAAAGAAATTAAATCAAAAGCACTCTCTATCGACACCAATTTTTGGAACGGGTTGGAGCATTTTAAATTTACCGCATCCGAAACTATAAATATCAGCGATAGCGAAAATAACGAGGTTAGGTCAGCAAGTTTTGAGCAGTTAATGGCGGCTTTTTATCAATATAAAAAACAACAGGCGCATGAGTGAGCAACAGCAAACTTTATGGGAATTTATGCGCCAGGAGAGTGACAAACTGGGCCAGCAAACCCTGCAGCATATCGGGCTTACTTTTATTTCGCTTTTTATTGCGGTGCTCATTGGTTTGCCGCTGGGAATCTTCATCAGTCGTAAAAAACAGTTTTCGGGTAGCATATTGGGTGTGGCCGGGGTGTTACAAACCATCCCGAGCATTGCCTTACTGGGTTTTATGATCCCGCTTTTAGGCATCGGCCCAAAGCCCGCTATTACGGCCTTGTTGCTGTATGCGCTGCTGCCCATCATCCGTAATACTTTTACCGGCATTACCGGGGTTGATGCGGCAGTTAAAGAAGCCGCCGTGGCCATGGGCATGAACAAGTGGCAAATACTGTTTAAGGTTGAACTGCCGCTGGCTATGCCCGTAATTTTTGCAGGCATCCGCACCGCTACGGTAATTACGGTTGGCGTGGCAACCCTTGCATCCTATATTGCAGCAGGCGGACTGGGTGAGTTTATTTTTGGGGGAATTTCGCTCAATAATAGCAACATGATCCTTGCAGGGGCTATCCCGGCAGCCTTGCTGGCTATTTTATTTGACTTTTTGCTATCGCGATTGCAAAAGCTAAACGTTAAAAAATTAAGAATAGCCGCTGTAACATTGCCAATTATTCTTCTCGTGCTTTCTGGTTTCTATTTAATCCCATCGGCCTACGGCAGCAAGCTCAAAGCAGGTTTTACGCCCGAGTTTATGGGCAGGCAAGATGGCAACCTTGGCCTGCGCAGCAAGTATGGTTTAAAGATTAGCACGGTAGTAATAAGCGATGCCGTAATGTACAAAGCAACGTATGAAAAACAGCTCGACGTAATCAGCGGCTACTCCACCGATGGCAGGTTAAAAGCTTATGGGTTGGTAGTTTTAAAGGATGATAAAGGTATTTTTCCACCCTATTATGCAGCGCCCATTGTGCGAGACGATGCATTGGTTAAGTACCCTGAACTGGAAAGCACCTTAAATTTATTATCGGGCAAGATAAATGACAGCGTAATGACCGCACTTAATTACCGAACTGATTATCTTCACCAAAGCCCCCAGCAGGTAGCAAAGGATTTCCTTGTGAGTGAGAAAATATGGAAACCTTCGCGCGGCGGTAATGCCGGGATTATTCGTATCGGTTCAAAAATTTTTGGTGAGCAATACATCCTGGCCAACATTTACAGCATGCTGATAAAGGGCTATACCGATTACGATACCGCCACCAAAACAGGGCTTGGTGGCACAAAAATTTGTTTTGACGCTTTAACCAATAACCAGATAGATTTTTACCCTGAGTACACCGGTACCGGCTTGCTGGCCATATTGCAGCCACCGGCAAAAACGGTTGATTCGTTAACATCAAACAAGGATGTCACTTACAATTATGTGAAGGATCAGTTTGAAAAAAGGTATCATATTAAATGGTTAAAACCAATAGGATTTAATAACTCGTACGCTTTAATGATGAGAGAGAGTCAGGCAAAAAGCTTAAATATTAAAACAATTTCGGCCCTTAAACGCTATTTAGATAGTAAATAACATAATGGATATAGCCGGCTGTTATATAAAAGTACGCAAACGTACCGAGCAAATTTGCAATCCGCTGCAAACCGAAGATTATGTTGTACAACCTGTTGCTGATGTTAGTCCGCCTAAGTGGCACATTGGGCACACCACCTGGTTTTTTGAAACCTTTATCCTCAAGCCCTATTTTATGGGTTACCAGGAGTACAATCCCGATTACAATTATGTATTTAACAGCTACTACGAAACCGTAGGCAACCGGGTGATCCGTACAGACAGGGGCAATCTAAGTCGCCCCACCGTAATTGAAATTTACCGCTACCGCGAGTATGTGGACGAGGCCATGAACAATTTTTTATGCGGCGAGATCAGCGACGAGGTAAAAGAACTGATAACATTGGGCCTCAACCACGAAGAACAGCATCAGGAGCTTTTATACACTGATATTAAATACATTTTGGGGCATAATCCTTTGTTCCCGGCGTATTCAAAAAACTACGCATCGCCCAAAGTGGTAAAACCGCAAAGCGATGTGTTTATTAAGCTTGATGAAGGCATTTACGAAATAGGTTTTAATAGCGATGGCTTTTGCTTTGACAATGAGCTTAACCGCCATAAGGTGTATCTCAATGCTTTTGAAATAAGCCCTAACCTGGTTACCAATGCTGAGTATCTTGAATTTATTGACAGCGGCGCCTATCACGATTTCCGGCATTGGCATGCCGAGGGCTGGGATTGGGTAAAAACAAATAAAATTGAGGCTCCGTTATACTGGCATTTAATTGATGAAGAATGGCATCATTATACCTATCATGGTTTGGAGCCATTGAACTTAAAAGAGCCTGTTTGCCACATCAGCTATTTTGAGGCTTATGCTTATGCTGCATGGAAGGGACTACGCTTACCTACGGAATTTGAATGGGAAGCCGCCGCGCCGCAATTTAGCTGGGGCAAAAGCTGGGAGTGGACAGAAAGTGCGTACCTGCCGTATCCGGGTTTTGCAAAAGCTCCCGGGGCCATAGGCGAGTATAACGGCAAGTTTATGGTTAATCAAAAGGTATTGCGGGGTGCGTCGGAAGTTACATCGCCAGGGCATAGCCGTATTACTTATCGTAATTTTTTTCAAACACATTTACGCTGGCAATTCACGGGGATAAGGCTGGCCAAATAAAACATACCACCTATATGAAAAACATGGACACACTAACACAATCTGAATTAAAGCCGCCTGGCTGTAAAACCGGGCAATTTTATGATGATGTTATTGCGGGATTAAGTGCCGAACCCAAACACTTAAATTCAAAATATTTTTATGATGCCAACGGCGATAAACTTTTTCAGGACCTGATGAACTGCGGGGAATATTATCCAACCAATTGCGAGCTGGAAATATTCTCCGAAAAAACTGCCGAAATCTGCAAAGCAATTATTGGCGATGGCGATGCTTTTGAGCTGATTGAATTAGGTGCGGGTGATGCCACCAAATCAACCTACCTGCTTAAATATTTATTGGAGCAAAAAGCCGATTTTACTTATTTGCCGATAGATATCTCATCAAATGTAATATCATACCTTAATATTGCCTTGCCGGTTACCTTACCCGGCCTGCAAATTGCCGGGCTTAACGGTGAATATTTTGATATGCTTACCAAAGCCGCTACTATCTCTGACAAACGCAAGGTGGTAATGTTTTTGGGCTCAAACATTGGCAATATGCCTGTAAGTGAAGCCGAGGCCTTTTGTAACGAGGTGCGCAACCACCTTTCGCCGGGCGATATGTTGTTGATCGGCATCGACCTTAAAAAGAATCCCAAAACGGTACTGGCTGCCTATAATGATAAGGAAGGTATCACCAAAAAGTTTAACCTTAATTTGTTGGAACGCATTAACCGCGAACTCTATGCCGATTTTGATTTAAACCAATTCGATCATTATCCAAACTACGACCCGGAAACCGGAGCGTGCAAAAGTTACCTCGTAAGCCTTTGCGATCAAACCGTGAAGATCAACGGGATGGACACCATCAGCTTTCTGAAAGACGAATACATTTTTATGGAGATCTCACAGAAGTTTACGGTAGAGCAAACCAATCAAATGGCTGTAAAAGCTTCGTTTAAACCGGTACACCAGTTTTTTGATAGTAAAAAATGGTTTGTGGATGCGGTTTGGGTAGCGGAGTAAGACTATCTAAATGTCCTCAAAGACTTACGAAGTTTTCAAAACTTCGTAAGTCTGATCATATCCCACCAGTTACCTCGAATTCTCTGTCGGTGGCATATACTCCAGCCGCTTTTTAAAGTAGGCATCCCAGCTTTGTTGTTGCTGGCGATTGGTCATGTGTTGAGTATCGGCGTCGTAATCTAAATTCAGCTGTTTGTATTTGGCATCTATGCGGTTAAAAATATCGGCGGCCTGGGCTTGGTAATCGGCATAAAAAACGGTTTTACTTACTGCCCTTAGCAATTCCTGCTGTTCCATAAAGGCAATAATATAATGCCCCTGTTCGTGTTTCAGTATTTCGGCCAGCATTTGGGGCGATGTTATATGCTGCCTATCTACCCACGATTTTTCGTGGTTCATTTCCAAGTTAATAATAAAATTCAGCTGGTAATAATTTTTCGCGCGATGAGCCTCGTACCGGTAATCAATTGAGCAGTTGGTGTAAGCAACCACCTCGCCGTTATTGGTTCGGGGCGTTCCTCTAAAATCATCAACTGTTAAAACCCGGTAGGGCTGCGCCGCAACTTTTGTAAAACAAAGCCCCATGGCAATTACGCACATCAACCTCAATAAACTCAATTTCATGCTTTGCTCAAGTATTTTTACTTTTTGACTTTGGGAGCATGCATTTGGTTTAATGCCATCATTTCTTTCATGGTTTGCTGCATGGCGTCTGTTGAGCCATCCAGGAATATTACGTTGCCATCTGAGTTTTCGGCAAAGTGTTTAATTGATTCTGTCCACATGGTAAATAATATTACCGACGTATCCATATTGGCGTCCTGCATTTCTTTTGCAGCTACTGACATACCCTTGGCCACTTCCTCGCGGAATAAAGCCACGCCCTGTCCGCGCAGCTGTGATGCCTGGCGCTCGGCCTCGGCTGATATTTTAATAGCATTTCCCTCGGCCTCGGCAGCTTTTGTTTTGGTGATCAACAAAGCCTGTCCTTCGTTTTCGGCGGCGGCCTTAAGGTTGTTGGATGCCACAACCTGGCTCATTGATTTCATAATCACCTCGTCAAAAGTAATATCGTTCAATTGCAAATCCTGCAGGTGATAGCCCCAGCCTTCCAATATTACGTCAAGCTGTTCTTTAACGTGTTCAACAATATCGCGCCTTAATATCAATACCTCCGCTTGTCTTTTAGTGGCTACAAAAGCCCTTATTGAACCCTCAACCGTACGAATCAGCGCCTGCATCAGGTTACGCTCATCAACAAACTTAAAAGCAACGTTTACAATGGTCTCTTCGCGTTGGTCAAGTACCGAATACAAAAGCATCGCTTTAAAATAAACATTGGCCTGATCAAAGGTTACTGCCTGGAATTCCAATTCCACAGAGCGGTTTTGTATAGATATTTTGGAATAGATACCCTCGATAAAAGGGATCTTAAAATTTAGGCCCGGAGTTAAAATGCGGCGGAACTTGCCAAACACTGTAATTACTACTATAGTGCCTTGTTTTACAGACACAAATGATGAAAACAAAATCACCACTAAAATGAAAACAATAATTAAAGAGCCTATTTGGGGTGTCATGGGGAATAATTTAAATTCCCATAAATGTATAAAAATTATTGGTGTGCTATTTGTTTTTAATAAAAAGCTTTTATTAAAACAGCAATCTATCTATCATGAACTTAAAACGAACTTTTGGAGCAATACTTACGGTATTGGGTATAGTGGGCCTTATATTTACCGGTGTTGGCATTATTAATCACAATGCTCAAATAACTACTATGGTAGTAGTTGGCATTATAGGCATATTATTTTTCTTTACCGGGATCAGTTTGATACGCACAACTAAGGATGAGGTGTAATAAACCGATACCTGAGTGGTTTAGCGGATTTTGGCCATCAATCCATCCTTACTGATGCTTAATCCTGATTGCGGGAAATCGGTTTCGGTAAGCGCTTTAATGCGGGCGGCGGCTTTGTTGAGACTGTCGCGTTCGAGCCCGCCGTAGTGGGTTTGAATGTTTGACAGGATGTGTGCGCTTAAAAATTCACCATTTTTATTGATATAAACCTTCAGCAACGGTGCAAGGCCGCAAATGCCGGCTACGCTTACGCTTTTATAGGTACAAAAATTGCCGAGGCTATAGGCTATCAACCTGTTTTTGTAGAGTTCCATAGCCCGGCATACATGCGGACCGTTCCCCAATACCAGGTCGGCACCCGCGTCAATAGCGGCATGGGCAAAGGCATGTACGTCGCCGCGTTTCTCGTTAATAAAAGATTCATTATTAAATGGCACATGCTCGTAGCCTGTGCCCTCACCGCCACCATGAAACGATACCAGCACTACATCGCATTGCTGCTTAAGGTTGTGGATAACAAGGGCAGCATTTTTTAGATCGAGAATGGATAAAGTATTGCTATTTGGAGCAAATGCACAAAAGCCATAAGTAACGCCGTTTACTTTAAAAATGGCAGATGGATGCTGTACCTGCCCGCCATAATTAATCCTCACGCTATCCAGCACCTCCATGGTATTAATGCGGCCGGTATCACTAAAATCGCTGATGTGATTATTAGCCAGGCTCAATACATTAAACCCGGCATCTTTTAAAATTTTTCCGTAAGCCTGTGGCATTCTGAACAGGTAGGGCCGCTGTAGCTGATGTAATTTATAATGTGCCGGAGCGCCATCATCCAGCAACGTGCCTTCCAGGTTGCCAAAAGTTACATCTGCATCCTGTAAATCGGCAGCAACATTTTTAAAGCTGTTTTTAGCACTATCAAAGGGTAACGTTTTGTTATCGGGATACGACGTGCCCAGCATAATATCACCAACGGCTGCAATGCAAAACGAATCGCGTGGGGCAACGGCTGCAGGCTGGGTGTTTATTATATTTTTGTGGTGATGATGCGGCCTTTGTTTTACATCAATATTATTGCATGCAAAAAACAGCAGGCTTATAAAAATGATAAAAGGTAAAAGGTGTGTTCTCAAAAAAGTAAAGGCCTTGATATGTAACTTATCAGTTACAAAGGTATACAATAAGGGTTAACGCTTTAACAGTAATTAAGTTTATAATTATTGAAAAGGAATTATAACAAAAAAATCCTTCTGGTTTACAGAAGGATTTTTTCAAAATAAGATTTATAATACGTTAGTTTTTGTTGTCGTCATCTTTTTCAAGCTCGGCCTTTAACGATTCGAGCATGCGGCCACCACGGTAAAAGTAGCGCTTATAATAAGCATCATCCAAACTACTGATAGCTACACCTCTTGACGAAGCGTGCGCAAAGCGGTTATTGCCTAAATAAATGCCAACATGTGATATACGGCGGCTGTGGATCTTAAAAAACACCAAATCACCTTCTTTCAGGTCGTCGCGCTTAACCGGACTAACCATGCTGAATATATCGCGCGAATTGCGCTCGATATCCATATTAAATACCTGGCTGTATAATTCTTTTGTAAATGCTGAACAATCAATTCCTTTTCGCGTGCTGCCACCAAAACGGTACGGTGTACCAATCCAATCGTAAACAAAATGGAAAAGTTTCATATTTGAGGTTGCTGATAATGCAACACCCATAATTTGTGATAAATAATCTTTGGCTAAGCTTTCCTGATCGTCGGATGATTTTTCGTCAGTAATGTTTGGAGCGATTTTTGTTTGAGCCTGGGCGGCTAAAACACTGAAAAATAACGCTATAACGATAGTAACTTTCTTCATTTAATCTATTTTTTGTTGATTCATGCCAACAAACCGTTTATTAAATTGGACACCCTCACGAACCTATGGCTACAAAACTATCCAATTTTTTTAAAATTGCAAGCAAATGACTGTTTTTTTTCAACACTTGTATGCTTTTTTCAATTCGCTGAACATAACAACTAATTGTACGTTTTTTGAAGGTAAAGGTTACAAAAATCCCACCTTTGAGGAAATTGCGGGGAGCTATTTTCCCGGTTAAACCTGCCACAACCATCGCCAAAAAGAGTAGAACGGATATAAATAAAATCTTTTTAAGTAAAAACATCGTGTAACAAACCATACATAGTTTCATATTTTCAAGGATATAATTAGATTTGCGCTTTACTCAGGAAATTTGATCGTTTTAATATAATACATGAGTGCAATCGAAATAAATAAAGACACATACCTGATGTGGTATGAAGCGATGCTTTTAATGCGGAAATTCGAAGAAAAAGCAGGACAATTATACGGGCAGCAAAAAATAAGAGGCTTTTGCCACTTATACATTGGGCAGGAGGCTGTTTTAGCCGGGGCGATGTCTGTATTAAAACCCGAAGACAGTATGATCACCGCTTATCGCGATCATGCGCACGCAATAGCTAAAGGTGTTTCTTCAAACTCTATCATGGCCGAACTGTATGGCAAAGCTACTGGATGCTCAAAAGGCAAAGGCGGCTCTATGCACATGTTTAGCAAAGAGAAACATTTTTATGGCGGCCACGGTATTGTTGGCGGTCAGGTGCCGCTTGGTGCAGGTGTAGCCTTTGCCGAAAAGTTTAAAGGTACCCAGTTTTTGAACGTAGCCTATATGGGCGACGGCGCAGTACGCCAGGGCGCATTAACCGAAACTTTTAACATGGCTGCATTATGGAAATTACCGGTAATATTTGTTTGCGAAAACAATGGTTATGCCATGGGTACTTCAGTTGCACGTACTACTGCTGATACAGACATTTATAAATTAGGCTTACCTTACGGCATCCCTTCATCACCTGTTGATGGTATGGACCCTGCTGCGGTTCACAAAGCAATGGACGAAGCCGCCCAGCGCGCACGTGCCGGCGAAGGACCAACATTTTTAGAAATGCGTACCTACCGTTATAAAGGCCACTCAATGTCCGATCCGCAAAAATACCGCACCAAAGAAGAGCTGGAATCATATAAAGCTAAAGATCCGATAGAACTGACCAGGCACACTATAATTTCTGAAGGCTATGCTGATGAAAAATGGTTTGAAGAAATAGAAGCCAAAGTAAAAGCCGAAGTTGATGAATCGGTAAAATTTGCCGAAGAATCACCGTTGCCGGAAGCATCAGAATTATATACTGATGTTTACGTGGAGAAAGGTTATCCATTTATAATGAGCTAATCATTTTAATTTAAATTGTAATTTAAAAGAACTATTGATCAATTAATATATGGCCGAAGTAGTTAAAATGCCTAAAATGAGCGATACCATGACCGAGGGGGTATTGGCTAAGTGGCATAAAAAAGTTGGTGATAAAGTAAAATCGGGCGATGTTTTGGCCGAGATCGAAACGGACAAAGCCACAATGGATTTTGAATCGTACCAGGACGGCACTTTGCTTTACATAGGTGTTGAAGAAGGCAAGGCGGTTCCGGTTGATGCCCTTATTGCCGTTATTGGTAAAGAAGGCGAAGATTACAAGGCAGCTATTGCAGCGTCTGCTTCTGCGACTCCGGCCGAAGAAAAAGCAGCAACACCGGCAGCCGAAGAAAAAAAACCACAAGCACCTGTTGAGGCTAAACCAAAGGTTGATAAATCTGCTATCCCGGCAACGGTAATCCGTATGCCTGCGCTTAGCGATACCATGACCGAAGGCGTGATCAATAAATGGAATTTTAAAGTTGGTGATAAAGTAAAATCTGACGACTCACTTGCTGACGTGGAAACCGATAAGGCTACCATGGAAGTAGTAGGTTACGAAGCTGGTACCTTATTATATATAGGCCCTAAAGAAGGCGAAGCTGCACCTGTTAATGGCATTATTGCCATAGTTGGTAAAGAAGGCACTGATATTACCCCTTTATTACAGGATGACGAAGCCCCCGCAGCAAAAGCAGCACCCGAAAGCAGTACTGCGGCTGCCGATGCGGCCCCTGCTCCTGTGGCTGCAGCCGAAAGTGAATCGGATGACAGTCGCGTAAAGGCATCCCCACTGGCGCGTAAAATAGCACAAGAAAAAGGCATCAACCTTAATAATGTAAAAGGATCAGCCGAAGGCGGCCGTATTATTAAGAAAGACGTTGAAGAATATGTACCGGCTGCTAAAACGGCTGCACCTGCTGCAGCATCGGCACCAGCCACATCTTCCGCTCCTGCCGCTCCTGCAAAACCTGCTATCACCCTTCCAACCTTTACCGGCGAAGAAAAATATACCGAGAAAGCAGTTAGCCAGATGCGCAAAGCGATATCAAGGCGCTTATCAGAAAGCTTATTTACTGCTCCACATTTTTATGTAACCATGAGCATTGATATGGACGAGGCTATTAAAGCCCGCACCCGTATGAATGAAGTGGCCCCGGTTAAAATATCATTTAACGATTTTGTAGTTAAAGCCTGCGCTGTTGCCTTAAAACAACACCCCGCCATTAACTCATCGTTCCTGGGCGATAAGATCCGCTTTAATGAGCACGTACACATTGGCGTAGCCGTAGCAGTTGACGAAGGTTTACTGGTACCGGTTATCAAATTTGCCGATGGTAAATCAATGAGCTACATCTCAACCGAAGTAAAAGAATTTGCCGGAAAAGCTAAGGCCAAAAAATTACAACCATCCGAAATGGAAGGCTCAACCTTCACCATATCAAACTTAGGTATGTTTGGTGTTGATGAGTTTACCGCTATTATTAACACACCAAATGCGTGTATCCTTGCAGTTAGCGGTATACAACAGGTTCCGGTTGTTAAAAATGGCGCTGTAGTGCCAGGCAACGTAATGAAAGTTACCCTAAGCTGTGACCACCGCGTGGTTGACGGCGCAAGCGGTGCTGCATTCCTGCAAACACTAAAAGCACTGCTGGAAGAACCGGTAAGACTTTTAATTTAATTTCGGATTTCGGAATTTCGATTTCGGATTTAAGAATATAAAAAACAGCGATGAGTTTCAGGACTCATCGCTGTTTTTGTTTAAGCCCTTCGATTCTCCGGGCACGTCCTTACCCTCATCTATACAAATACCCCGCCTGTCGATACATTTTTTATTATTGGGTTTGATGGAGTTGCTTTGTACATGCAAAGGGGCAAAACATATCTAATAGTGGTACACATGGCCGACTGGCTGCTGTTTATGGTTTTACCGCTTTTGTTTTAAATATAGGAGAGCAAACCCATATACAACTGCTGGCATCAAAATCGCCCTATTACTGGTTATTTTGTTTTACTTATATATTCCTGTTCTATATCAATGCAGGGATATTTAATCATTGTGTTTTTTTAATTGCAGTGGTAAAAAAAACAAAAATGAATAACATATCTATGCCCGATATGAGCTCTGCAACAGACTGTGGACTGTGAACTACAGGCTAAAGGCTTCCCATCACCCCTACCACATTCTGCAAATAGTTATCCGTTAAAACCATATCTATCTTATCATTTATAAAGCCGATATGCATATCGGGGCGGATCATGAGTGATTTGCCTTGCCGGGCTTTTACCTCAAAGGCATCAAATATATGTTGGTTTTTTGCAGATGGAGGCAGGTAAAAAAAGTTAAGCAGGGTTGGGTATTTAAAAGTGATCCATTTAACCAATGCAAAAAGTTCAGTTTCGGGTAATTTACCCATAACAATAAAAGTAAAACCGGGCTTGCCGCACCAGGCATGCAGGTCGGTTTCTTCCTGTTTCTTTTCGTCGAACACTTTGAAGTAGGGTAGCCTGTCGCCCGCTTTTATTTGGGTTGATTGGCTAATGTGCAGGTTAATGGCACTTTCACGGTAGCTGATGCCAATTTGCGAAACCCGTTTAAAAAATGCTTCCCTCAATGCCTTTTTACGCCAAACCCAAACCAGTGCCACGGGCATCACCCACTTTTTAAACAGGACTGTAAAAAAGCTGTTCGACATGATGAGGGTAAAAATGCGGTCGGTAGTTTTGAGCAGATCTTTGGCAACCGGCATCCGTTCCGCGGCATAGCTATCCAGTATTTTTTGATTAAGCTGATTGTTTACAACACCCGCCATTTTCCACGCAAGGTTATAGGCATCCTGCAGGCCGGTGTTCATACCCTGCCCACCAACCGGCGAGTGGATATGCGCGGCATCGCCAATTAAAAAACAACACTGCTCCCTAAACTTACCCGCCATACGATGGTGCAGGCGATAAATAGTAAACCAGTGCGTTTGCGTTATATTGATGGGCAATTGAGTAATTTTCCTCAGACCGGCCAACATATCGTCAATATCCAGGTCAGCCCTTTTGTCCAATGCGTCAGGCAGATTGCCAATTATTCGGAAACGATTTGCCTCAGGCATAGGGAAAAATCCCGAAAACCCTTTTTTTGCCAGATATAGCTGCACCTTGTTACCGTCAAACTCCTTATTATCCAGTTCAACATCGGCTAAATAAAACTCATGCCCATAGGTTTCGCCATTAAAAGGGATATTTAATTGTTTGCGCACCGTACTATGAGCGCCATCGGCGCCAATCAGCCAGTCGCAGGTAAGGGTGGTAGTTTGCTCGCCGATTTGCAATTGGGTCTCCACCCTTTGCTCGGTTTGCTGTAAAGAAACCAAATTAGTTTCCCAGTAAACCGGGCAGCAGTTGAGTGTTAAAAAATCAAGCAGCAGTCGTTCATTTTTGCTTTGCGGATAAAGATGAATGAAAGGAAAAAGCGTTTGCTCTTTGCCAATATTGTTTAGCGACAAGGAAGCTACATTTTCGCCATCCTCATTAAACGAAACGCCGCCCGCCTGTTTGCCTCCCTCAAGCACACGGTCAATTAGGCCCATTTGCCTGTAAATCTCTAGCGTGCGTGCCTGTACCGCCAATGCTTTTGAATGATTGGTTGGCCCCTGCCTGCTATCAATAATTACAGGTTGAACACCGTACCTTAACAATTGGGCAGCCATCATTAAGCCTGATGGACCGGCACCAATAATTAAAACTTTGGTATGCGTTTCTGTAATGGTCATTTATTACCGGTGGAAAAGTAAAAAAATAGTTGGCCGCTTATGCAGCTCGGGAACTTTTTTTTGCCAGTCGGCGATGGTTTTAGTTTGTACAAATTCAGTAGCTGCGGTTAAGTCGCAGGCAATACATAAACGCGTTTTTGGGTTTGCTGTTTTCAATATTTCTTCCAGCATGGGGTTGTTACGGAAAGGCGTCTCAATAAAAAGCTGCGTTTGGTCGTTCTTTTCCGACAGACTTTCCAGTTCTTTTATTTTTTTGCTGCGCAGAACCTTGTCAATAGGCAGGTATCCGTGAAAAGTGAAACTTTGCCCGCTAAATCCCGAAGCCATTAGCGCCAGCAAAATAGAACTTGGGCCGACCAAAGGCACAACCTTTATGCCCATGCGGTGCGCTTTTTCAACCAGCTCTGCGCCAGGATCGGCAATGCCGGGACAGCCCGCCTCGCTCATTATGCCTACGTCATTACCGGCTTGCAGACCTTTAAAAAACTCCGCTGTACCGTCGGCGCGGTTATGCTTTCCATAATCGTGTATCAGCAATTCGCTTTGCGGGGTTTTTAATCCGGCTTCTTTTAAAAACCTGCGCGCCGTTTTTTCATTCTCAACAATATATTCCTTAATGCTGTTAATCGTATCAACCAAATACGGGGTAAACGATTTTGCGGCGGCCTCGTCGGCAAGCGGCACTGGGATTAAATAAAGGGTTCCTAAAGGCATATTGCAAAATTGCTGTTTTTTGTTTAATTTAAGCTATTGAAAGGACACTGAAAAAATGAAAGAACTAAGTAAAAACTGGTTTATTGAAGGTTCAATTGATTTTGAGTATAAAAAATACATCCTGCTCGACTATCTGCAGGAGATAAACCGCCACTTTGACAAAAGTCGGTTGTATCCAAATCTTACCGATCTGATCTTTCATTTTAACAACCTGCTTTATTTTAAAAAGAATAAAACTATGCTGCAACAGGCCTTTCCACAGCGCTTAACCAAGGCCGATGTAGAGGCCGTAAGGCTCACCTATCAAAAAATTGTGGAAGACGATGCCTCCATGATTGAGATTGAAAACATTATTACCTACGCCCTGCAAAAAATGGACCCGGCAATACAAACGGGTAAAGAAATTTATGATTTTGTAGAGAGCCATTTAAATATTGATCCGGTTGGGATTGTGCCACTGCTACCCTATCATGGTTATTTCTCGCTACGCAATGGCCGCGAACGCACCAACTGGATCTACGAATACCAGATCACCCTGTTTGAAAATAAGGACGATAAATACCGCGGCATCAATATCTCCTTTTTAGAAACCTACGAGGAAAGTATAACTAAAACGCCCGAAGCCATTAAGCTTGATTTGATTCGCCGCAACCAGTACATGCCCAACCCTGCTGTATATTATGTACAAAGCGATATCACCTTCCCGCTTGAACAAACCCTGCTCCCGGTTGCCAAGCAAAAGCTGGTAAAGTATATTTCAAATGCTGCCTAAGGTGGTGTATCCTCATCAATAATAATATATTTGCTTCCCTGAATTGGATTAACCATTTCAATTCCCTATGTCATTGCGAGCGTAGCGTGGCAATCTCGTAGCCATGCATAACCGCTCTGTATAGCATGCGATTGCCACGCTACGCTCGCAATAACATTGTTGAAAAATTCATTTATCAAACATAAATCCATAAAAAATGATCCGTTGGGGTATAATAGGCTGCGGGCGCATTGCCCATCGTTTTATGCAAGGCTTAAAGGATGTGCCCGGCACGGTGCTGGCTGCGTCATGGTCCAGGCGGCAGGAAACTGTTGAAGCCTTTGTTGCGCAGTACGGCGGCTTGGCCTGCGCTTCGGTTGAAGAATTGTTGGCAAGTGATATTGACGCTGTTTATGTAGCCACACTACCAGATACCCATGCCGTTTATAGTATTGCCGCACTAAAAGCCGGCAAACACGTGTTATGTGAAAAACCAGCCGGAGTAAACCTGGCCGATTTAGATGAGATTTTAAAGATTGTTAAATCAACCCATCTGCTTTTTATGGAGGGGATGAAACCTCCGTTTTTCCCGTTATACAGGCGATTAAAAGAATATTTACTTACCGATCCCATTGGCGATGTGGGCTATGTAAGGGCGGGATCGGCAGTGGCTGATTGTCCGCCGGGGCATCCTAATTATAGTCATGAGCTGGTTGGTGGCAGCATTATGGGCATTGGCATTTATGAAGCCTGGTTAGGCATTGAGTGGCTGGGCGCTACCAAACAGGTACAGGCGCTGGGCCGCTTTGGCGAAACTGGGATTGATATGTTTTCCATTTTTCAAACGGAACATGAAAAGGGCTACGGACAATTCTACAGTGGCTTTGATCTGCACGGCAAAGGCGATGCCCTCATCTGCGGAACGCTGGGGCATGTTACCATACACAAAAACTGGTGGAACCCGGCCCGCGCAACCATAAGCTACCTTGATGGCCGCATAGTTGAATTGGATGAACCTTTTACCTCTGGTGGCCTCAATTACGAAACACAACACTTTTGCGAGCTGATAAAAAACGGCGCAACAGAAAGCCCCATTCTGAGCCACAATACCTCAAGGCAAATGATCGCCATGCTGGATGCAGCGAGAGATGGCATTGGATTGAAGTTTAAAGGGGAGGCTTAATTTCGGAATTCGGATTTTCGATGTCGGATTTATTTAGGGTGGTGATTTATAAAACTGCATAAATTTCTGTCGCAAAACACCCTGCAAAATGTCTTTTTCATGCATTTTATTATTGCTGTTTAGCTGCTATATTTATATAATATCAAAATAAACCACTCAGCCATGAAAATAGTGCGTGTACAATATACCACCACAGCCAAATTTGCACCGATCAATCAGGTAAATATCGCCGGTATTGTTCAGGAGTTAAAGGAACTCAATCATCCCGGAATTAAGTACGGCTGCTGGCTATTACCCGATGGAAAGACTTTTATGCATTTTGATCAATTTGAAAACGAAGAAGCCCACGAGGTATTAACATCGTTAGAATCATTCAAAAAATTTGCTGCCGAGCTTGACGCAAGTGGACTCGAAGCAGAGCCTAAATTAGATCTGCTTTCGCTGGTGGCGTCTACCGAAGAGTTTTGGGGATAGATTGGGCGGAAATGTCTGAATCAGAATTTGCAGAATTTTTAAGCGACATTCTGAAAATCCTAAAATTCTGTTAATTCTGATTCAGACAAAAAGAATATAAAAAAGCAGCCTG
>OLKV01000164.1_pt1 | contig 18975 bp, 18 predicted proteins | sample 1604391 | NCBI WGS metagenome assembly OLKV01 (sample SAMEA104055711, study PRJEB20765) | soil metagenome | isolation source: soil | reverse complement strand
CCGCCGCACCGGATGGATTGATTTGCCGGCTTTAAAATATGCTATTATGCTTAACGGCGTTACTCAAATGGTAATGACCAAGGCCGACGTATTAAGCGGCTTTGATAAAATTTATGCCTGCACACACTACAACTACTTAGGCGAAACAATTGATTACATGCCGTATGATATTTGTTCGGTTGATGCCAAACCTGTTTTAAAAGAAATTGACGGCTGGGGCGAAGACATTACCGGTATTACTGAGATATCACAAATACCGGCAAAACTAAGTTCATACATCAAGTTTTTGGAAGAACAATTAGGGGTGCCTGTAAAATACCTGTCTGTAGGGCCAGATAGAGTGCAAACACTGGTATTAAATTAATACCAACCTTTACCATATTAAAAAAGGCTTCGCAAAACGGAGCCTTTTTTTTTGCCCTTTTCATAAGTCCGGATGATTGATATTTTTGTTGATATGCCAAATTGCAGTGTTAATATATACATTAAGCCAGTTGGTGTAATTAAACTGCGACGTACCTTTTCAATCGATAAATTAGGGATGTCGAAAATTAAATTGCTATATGGAGATTGGTACTACGTTAAAGAAAATAAGACTTGCTCAAAATTACTCACAACAATACGTGGCTGATCATTTAAATATCAGCCGTAAAACTTATGTGAATTGGGAGAATAATAAAACAGAACTAACATTGCAAAAATGCGATAAGATATGTGAGCTATATCATATACAGATTAATATTTTAATAGCATATCATATTAAAAATGTAACGCTACATAATTAAGAATTATAAGCCTAAGCTTTTTACATTTGCGGAGTGATTACACACATCGCAGATCTGCCAGCATTTAAAATTAAGGCCCTGCAATGGGCATCAACATTTGATGCTTGTTGTTACCTTGATTCAAATAATTTTACCGACCAGTACTCCCGGTTTGATACCTTAATTGCGTTTGGAGTAAAGGATAGCGTGACGGCCGGCGCAGGCGCTACCTTCGATGAATTAGAGCGCTTTCGTGAAAAAAATCCGGGCTGGATAACTGGGTTCTTTGGATATGACCTAAAGAATGAAACTGAAAATCTGACGTCCCAAAACGCAGAGCATCTTCATTTCCCTGACCTCTATTTTTTTGCCCCACAATATCTCATCCTCATAAAAGGAACTGATGTTCATATTATTGCAGATGATCTCCAATATGTGCTCAATTGTATTGAATCGCACGAATTGGCGCCATCCGATAATACAACCGGGATAGACATTAAACAACGTTTTAGTAAAGCTGAATACATCAGCACCGTGGAAAAAGTAAAAGAGCATATTAACCGCGGGGATATTTATGTTACCAATTTTTGTCAGGAGTTTTTTGCTGAAGATGCGGAGATTAACCCGTTAGATGTTTTTTTTAAACTGAATGAAATTTCTCCAAATCCCTTCGCTTCCTTTTTTAAGTGGAAAAACAACTATATTATTTGCGCCACACCAGAACGTTTTTTAGCTAAGCGCGGCAGTAAATTAATATCACAACCCATAAAAGGAACAGCAAAAAGAGGCGAAAACGCCACCGAGGACGAAGCTATAAAACAGCAATTACGGGAAACAACCAAAGAACTGCAGGAAAACGTAATGGTGGTTGATTTGGTGCGCAATGACCTTACCCGATCAGCCAAACAAGGCACGGTAAAAACGGAAGAACTATTTGGAATCTACAGTTTTAAACATGTACATCAAATGATTTCAACCGTGGTTTGCGAGCTGGAAGAAAACGTATCGTCCATACAGTCCATAAAAAACTCCTTCCCCATGGGCAGCATGACAGGTGCACCCAAAGTTAACGCCATGAAACTGATGGAACAGTATGAGCGCAGCAAGCGCGGCGTATACTCAGGCGCAATAGGTTATTTTAGCGATGAAGATGATTTTGATTTTAATGTAGTAATCCGCACGCTGTTGTATAATCAGCAAAACAAATATCTGTCGTTTCACGCTGGCGGCGCCATTACCTATCACGCCAACGCTGAAGCCGAATATGAAGAATGTCTGCTGAAAGCGCAGGCTATATTGGAGGTGTTGGATGGTTTAAAAACTTTGTGAAATTAGTGAAGGGTGTCATGCTGAGGCACTCGAAGCATGAGGGCAGGGCCTCTGCGCTTACCAATACAATACCCTTCAACTACTACGCACCTTTCCCCGTATCAGGCACTTTCTTTTTAAACAGGTTTACTCTTGATTCTTTGCCTTTCAACAAACGTTCAATATTTTTTTGATGGGTAACCATTATTAACAAGCAGATGCACATCCCATAAATAATTACTGACCTTATATAAACCGGAAACACAAAGGTAACCCCAATAAGATAGGTAAAACCAGCTGTTATAGAGCTTAATGATACATACTTGGTAACTAAAAGCACCACTATAAACACGCCCACACATAACAATGCCGAATCAAGGTTTACGGCCAGCACCATGCCGAATAGCGTTGCTACACCCTTGCCGCCTCTAAAACCCGCAAACACCGGGAAAAGGTGCCCCATTACCGCAGCAATACCCAAAGCAAGCTCGTAATTGGTATAGGCTATGGAATTATAAGCTCCGGTGGTTGAAACACCGATAAAATAAACAAGGTTTGTTGCTGTCCAGCCTTTTAATATATCAATAAGCATAACCGGAATACCGGCTTTTTTGCCCAGCACCCTAAAGGTATTGGTTGCCCCGGCATTGCCGCTGCCATATTCTCTTACGTCAACGCCGTAAAATGCTTGTCCAATCCAAACTGCTGTTGGGATTGATCCGCATAAATACGCCATAATAAGTGCTGATACTGAATAGATGGTGATCATCTTACCGCAATAATACTAAATTTTTAGTGATAGGGGTTGGTATTTTAGTTGGAATTGAGGAAAATAATTATAGTTTAATGAAAAACATTAACTCATCGCTAACCTCAAATCCTTGATTACTAATTGCCAACAACCGCTTTTAAGCTCAAATCTAAACTCTTAACTGAATGTGTTAACGCACCTACAGATATATAATCAACTCCGCAATCTGCATATTCGCGAATGTTAGCGATAGTAATACCCCCCGATGCTTCGGTAATATATTTACCATTATTTATGCTAACCGCTTCGCGCAGATCTGTAAAGCTAAAGTTATCAAGCAATATACGGTTTATACCACCTGTTTGCAAAACCTGGTTTAGTTCGTCAAGGTTTCTAACCTCAATTTCAATTTGCAAGTTTTTATTTTTATCAATAATGTACTGTTGTGCTTTTTCAATAGCCTGTTTTATTCCGCCTGCGTAATCAACATGATTATCTTTTATCAAAATCATATCATACAAACCAAATCGATGGTTAACTCCACCGCCTATTTTTACTGCCCATTTTTCCAGATACCGCAAACCAGGTGTAGTTTTACGCGTATCCAACACCTTGGCTTTGGTGCCTTCCAATAGCTTAACAATGGCATTTGTAATGGTAGCAATACCGCTCATTCGCTGCATGCAGTTTAACACCAGGCGCTCGGCTTTTAAAATGCTTTGCACATCGCCGCTAACCTCTAAAACTATGTCGCCGGGTTTTATGCTGTCGCCATCTTTTAAAAATAAATTTAATTGAAGGCTTTTATCAACAATATAAAATATCTCCTGTGCCAGCTCAACACCCGCCAAAATACCTGTATCTTTAACTAAAAGTTTTGCTTTTCCTTTTGCTCCTGCCGCTATTGTTGACAGTGAAGTATGGTCGCCGTCGCCTACGTCCTCACTAAGGACATTTATAATAAACTGATCAATAATTGCTTTGTCCAAATCCTGTAGCTTTTAAAGCTCAAAAGTAAAAACAATTTGCAGAAAGTTCATAGTGGATGGTTGATAGTTCATAGTAAATGCAATCTGCCCCAGTTTCGAATGGTTAAAAACTGCCTTTCTTAAACCAAAAAATGCCATGAACTATCAACTATGAACTATCAACTATGAGCCATCAACTAAAAACTACTTCACCTTATCCATTTCTATTCTTATTTCAATCAGTGTTAAATTGTTATCGGCTTGCTTAAAGGTAAGGGCCATTCGGTATGGACCTTTATCGGTATCAATAATTAATACGCCAAAAAAATAATTAGGATTTGAATTTACCTTATGAAGCATTTTAACCGACATTAGTCTATTTTCGTTAAAAAACTTATTGAGTACGAGTTCGGCCTGTGCCCTTGAGTAAACATTTTGCTCATCGCGTATAGTCACTTCAACATTTGATGAAAATATTTTACTAAGCTCATGAATATTTCCTTGCCTTATTAACTCGGCAGCATGATCTATCGGGTCGGCAATAGAAAATGCAGGCGTCAAATAAAGCACTAAAAACGACAGGAAGAGATGTAGCTTCATCATAATTATTTGACAACAAAAATAAATACCGTTGCAAAAACGGCTTTAAGCTTTGTTATTGATTAAGTATTAATGTTAAAACAGAATGCCAGTTTAATTGCTTTTTTAATAACCAACCACGCGTTTCTCAATTCAAATTAACAAATAATGAGTTATTGGGGCAAAAACTCACCTATTGTTTCAATAATGTTACAAAGCAGGCGCAATGAACCTGTATTAAATAAATTATAGTATACCATATTACAACGTTGCCTTTATATTTGCATTGTGGAAAAACAAAAAAAAATTGCATTAATTATCCTCGACGGCTGGGGATACGGCCGTAATGACGAGTCGAACGCTATAGTGGCAGCGAAAACGCCTTTTTTCGATTCAATGTTAAAACAATACCCGCACTCCAAACTGGAGGCATCAGGTACAGCAGTTGGCTTGCCCGAAGGGCAAATGGGCAACTCAGAAGTTGGGCACATGAACCTTGGCGCTGGCCGGGTAGTTTACCAGGAGCTTGGCCGCATACACAAAGCAGTTGCTGATAACGAATTACCGCATAACCCGGTATTAAAAGAAGCTTTTGAATACGCTAAACAAAACAATAAAAAGGTACATTTTATTGGCCTTGTATCTGATGGTGGTGTTCACTCCCACATTAAACACATAAAAGGCCTGTGTGATGCCGCCGCCGTTTATAACCTGGATAAAGTGTTTATTCATGCTTTTTTAGACGGACGTGATACCGATCCTAAATCAGGATTAAGTTTTATTACCGATCTGCAAGATCATATAGCTGGGTCAAACGCAAAGCTGGCATCTGCAATTGGCAGGTATTACGCTATGGACAGGGATAACCGCTGGGAACGAGTTAAGTTGGCTTATGACCTTATGGTTAACGGCACCGGCGAGGCAACCAACAGCATTATACAATCCGTCAAAGAATCGTACCTTAAAGATGTTACCGATGAGTTTATCAAACCTATTGTACAGGTTGATGCCAGCGGTAACCCTATTGCGGTGATAGAAAATGGCGATGTGGTGATCTGCTTTAATTTCCGTACCGACCGGGGCCGCGAAATTACTGTAGCTCTAACCCAAAAGGCATTCCCCGAATATAATATGCATCCGCTTGATCTGCATTATATTACCATGGTGCCTTATGACGAAACATTTAAAAATGTTAAGGTGGTGTTTAGCAAAGACGATCTTACCGAAACTTTAGGCGAGGTTTTGCAGAATGCCGGTAAAACCCAGATTCGCATTGCCGAAACAGAAAAGTATCCGCACGTAACTTTCTTCTTTTCGGGAGGCCGCGAAAAAGAATTTAATGGCGAAAAGCGCTTATTGGTGCCATCGCCAAAAGTAGCTACTTATGACCTGCAGCCCGAAATGAGTGCAGAAGGAATTCGTGATGCCATTATCCCCGAACTAAAAAGCAGATGGGCTGATTTTATTGTACTCAACTTTGCCAATACCGATATGGTTGGCCATACAGGCGTATTCAGCGCCGTGGTTAAGGCCGCCGAAACGGCCGATAGCTGCACACAGGCAGTTGTTGAAACAGGGCTGGCAAATGGCTACTCATTCATCATTATTGCTGATCACGGCAATGCCGATTATATGATTAATGCCGATGGATCACCAAATACAGCACATACCACCAACCTGGTTCCATGCATTATTATTGATAGTGATGTTAAACAGGTTAAGGATGGCAAATTAGGAGATATTGCCCCTACCGTTTTAAAAATATTAGGCGTTCAAATTCCTGAAAAAATGAACGGGAATGTATTGGTGTAATTATAAAAAACACACGGGCCTTGCTTTGTTATGCAGCGTACTATTTTGTACCGCATGCAAGCCTGGTGTTAAAGAAAGTGGCGCAGCGCTAAAGTATTTCGATTTAACGGGATACCTTAGCGTTGACACAGCCCGGCTTAATCACCTTAATAAGCTTGTTTTTAAAACAGTAACACATAACGGCAATACCCAAAGCAAAAAAGTTAAGATTAGCGACTGGGGCCGGGAGCTCAGTCTTTTTACGGCTTCTGACATCAATAAACCTGCATGGAAAAACAGTTATAAGGTTATTGATGAATATCCGCTGTTGCTTTATATAGCAAATGATCCAGAGCTAAAAATGCAAAAAATGGTAATAAAGCGGGACAAGCAGCAAATAAAGTGGATTGTGATTATCAACAACACTAAAAACCTGCTCTATAGTAGCACAGAAAGGCTGACCTACTACCCTGATTCTCTTTATTTGATTGTAAAAGATCAGCATGTGAAGTTGATGGGCAATAATCATTATAGAATTGAAGGGGTTATTGAGTAGTAAATTTGCTTATCGGTGCGCAATAGCTTCGTCCAGTTTTTGTTTAGAAAGGTCAATCAACGTAGATATATCAATGCGGCCGGGATTATCTGCCAAAACCTTCTCCAAGTCGCTAACCGAAGCTTTTAACGAATTGATGCCGCGATTTTTATCGTAATAATGACCGCCGGTTTGCAGTTTAAATACACCATAATCGCGGTAAGCAATACCACGTGTTTGGTAATATTTATTGCTGGTATCGTTCGGGTCTATAGAAATGGCTTTGGTTAAATCATATATCGCACCTAACAGGTACTTCTCCTTTTCGGCCGGCGATAGTTGATTATCCCTGCCCAAATAGCTCTTAGCCCTGGCACGGTAATAATAGGCCGTGGCATCAGTAGGATTTATCGAAATTTCTTTGGTATAAGCGGCTATTGATTTTTTATAGTTTTCGCTATGGTAATAAGAGTAACCCAGCATCCATAAAGCATTGGCATTGGTTGAGTCAACCAGGCAAGCCTTTTCCAATTGGGCAACGGCAGCCTTAAAATCGCCGTCCATTAACGCTTGCTGGCCTAATTTTACATAAGCATTTTGCGCGTAAGTATTCTCAAGCGAAGATATAATCAGGAAAGAAATGATAAGCGATAACTTCATCAAACGCCACTGTTGTGTAACAAAATAGTATACAACTAACTGTTATAATTAAAATTTATTATCCCAGTTAGCGATTTTGCATTAAAAAAAATTCAAAACTCACCAATAATATAAAGGCGATAATATGACTTTTTTTCATCTTTAACAATATTTTTTGCTGATTTTGCAAAATCGTTGTAAATTTATAATCCACATTCTTTCAACAACTTACAACACAAATACAATTCTTACGTATTAATATCAAATATTGGCACATGTCTTGAAACATAAGGAATCGGCAGGTATAACTGCTATTTAACCTGTAATTATTACCCCCTGCACTTTTGCAGGCTGACAATATGACGTTTTTATACATACATAATAGGTAGTTGATGAGTTTCGATCCATTTGATTTTAAAAGTGCTTTACCCGTAATAAACGAAGATTCTGAATTTTTTCCACTGATGTCATCAGAGGACGAGGAGGAAATGAATAACGAGGCCTTGCCCGAAATTTTGCCTATACTACCGCTTCGCAATACGGTTCTATTTCCCGGCGTTGTTATTCCCATTACTGTTGGCAGGGACAAATCCATAAAACTGATCCGCGATGCCAATAAAGGCAACCGAATGATTGGTGTAGTTGCACAGCAGGATGTGGGGATTGAAGATCCAACCTTTAGTCAGCTAAACACAGTTGGTACCATCGCCCTCATCATTAAAATGCTGCAAATGCCCGATGGCAATACTACCGTGATATTGCAGGGCAAAAAACGTTTTATTTTAAAAGACGAAGTTCAGAGTGCGCCTTATATAAAAGCCACTATTGAGCCCTTTAAAGAAATTAAACACAAAGAAGACAAAGAATTTAAGGCCATGGTTTCGTCAATTAAAGACATGGCCATGAGCATTATTCAGCTTTCTACTAATATCCCAAGCGAAGCCGGAATTGCTATCCGAAATATCGAAAGCACATCATTTTTGATAAATTTTATTTCATCAAATATGAATGCCGATATGGCAGCCAAGCAACACCTGCTCGAAGAAGCCAACCTGCGTACCAGGGCCAATATGGTTTTGGAGCATCTTACACTTGACTTACAAATGCTGGAGCTCAAAAACCAGATCCAAAGTAAAGTACGGGTTGATTTGGATAAACAACAGCGCGATTACTTTTTAAATCAGCAATTAAAAACTATTCAGGAAGAACTGGGCGGCAATTCGCCCGATCTGGAAATCGATAGTTTAAAAATACGTGCATTAAAAAAGAAATGGGGTAAAGAAGTTAAAGACCATTTTAATAAGGAGCTTGAAAAACTTGCACGAACCAATCCGGCTGCTGCTGATTACTCCGTGCAGATCAATTACCTCGAACTTTTGCTTGATTTGCCCTGGAACGAATTTACAAAAGACAACTTTGACCTTAAACGCGCCCAAAAAGTTTTAGATAAGGACCATTTTGGGTTAGATAAAGTTAAACAACGCATTATAGAATACCTTGCCGTGCTTAAACTAAAGCACGACATGAAGGCACCTATCCTTTGCCTGGTTGGCCCTCCGGGTGTTGGTAAAACATCATTAGGCAAATCAATAGCCAAAGCTTTGGGCCGCAAATATGTGCGTATGGCATTAGGTGGCATTCGCGATGAAGCTGAAATACGCGGACACCGTAAAACTTATATCGGCGCTATGCCGGGTCGTATCATTCAGTCGGTTAAAAAAGCTGGAGCAGCCAATCCTGTATTTATTTTGGACGAGATTGATAAAGTAGGCAATGATTTCAGAGGCGACCCATCATCAGCTTTGCTTGAAGTACTTGACCCTGAGCAAAACAGCACCTTTTATGACCATTATGTAGAGATGGATTTTGATCTGTCGAACATCATGTTCATCGCAACAGCTAACTCCCTGAGTAGCATACAACCAGCATTGCTTGATCGTATGGAGATTATTGAAGTAAACGGTTATACTATTGAAGAGAAAGTTGAAATTGCCAAACAGCATTTGGTGCCAAAACAGCGCGAAGCCCACGGCTTAAAAACAAAGGACGTTGTGGTAAAACCTGAAGTGCTTGAAAAGCTGATCGTTGATTATACCCGCGAATCAGGTGTCCGATCGCTCGAAAAGAAAATTGGTTCACTGGTGCGTGGCATAGCCAAAAGCATAGCAATGGAAGAGCCATATAACGCTACAGTAACTAAAACAGATGTTGAAAAAATACTGGGCGCTCCTATATATGATAAGGACCTGTACGAAGGCAACGAAGTACCCGGAGTAGTTACCGGCCTTGCGTGGACCTCCGTAGGCGGCGATATATTATTTATCGAAGCCAGTTTGAGTCCCGGTAAAGGGCGTTTAACCTTAACCGGCAGCCTGGGCGATGTAATGAAAGAATCCGTTACTATAGCTTTAGCATACTTGCGGGCGCATTCCTCTTATTTTGATATCGATGTACGCCTTTTTGATCAGTGGGATATCCACGTGCACGTACCGGCCGGCGCTACGCCAAAAGACGGGCCATCTGCAGGCGTAACTATGTTAACAGCCTTAACATCGGCATTTACGCAGCGCAAAATTAAACCTCATCTGGCCATGACCGGCGAAATTACCCTGCGCGGCCGTGTTTTACCGGTTGGCGGCATAAAAGAAAAAATACTGGCTGCTAAACGCGCCAATATAAAAGAGATCATTTTATGCGCATCAAACAAAAAAGATATTCTCGAAATTAAAGAAGATTATATAAAAGATCTGCAGTTTAATTACGTTACCGATATGCGCGAAGTAATTAATCTGGCTTTATTAAACGAAAAGGTTAGTGATGCTCTTGATCTAACCGTAAAGGTCGATCCAATCCCCGCCGCTCAATATTAAATTTACAGCGGGCAGTTTTATTAAAAACCGCCCGCTGCAAACCACAAATCATCTACTCATAAATTTGCTATTTAAAAGTGTTGAAACATTTTTTTAAAAATAGCGTAATACGGCTTATCATATTTATAAAATAATTATGATATTAGTTAAAAAATCCCCAAACACTTTATCATGAAGAAGGCCTTTATTTTAAAAGCTATTTTTTTACTCATTCTTATCACCTCTCACTACTGTGTGCAAGCACAAAACCTTGAAGAAGATACCGTAAAGCGCGATTCAACCATTAAACCGGCCGTTAGGCCCAAAACCGCATTTCTGGAAGTTGGCGGTGCCGGGCTTGCATTAACCTTGAACTATGATACGCGCTTTATGCAAACCCGCGATAAATGGGGTTTTAGAATTGGGGCTGGTTATTATAATACCGGGTCAAATTCGGTATTATCGGTTCCGCTACAAATAAATTATTTATATGCCATTGCCCACAGTACATCCAGTTTTATTGAGGGAGCGGCGGGCACCACCTTTTTATATTCAAAAGGCAGCCCCAACGGTACTTTCTTTGAGTTTGATAACATTACGGGCTTTTGCGGTACAGCATCAATAGGGTATCGTTATCAGCAGGAAAACGGCGGTATAAATTTCAGGATAGTTTTCGACCCTATTATATATGACGAAGGTCTTTTATACGAAGGTGGTATAAGTATCGGCTATACTTTTTAATAATAAATTAAAAATTTAGTTTTCTTTTAAAGTATTTAAAAAATACATTTACGGCAAACTAAACCTCTATGCTTGTACCTTCAAACCTTAACAAACTCGTAGCCATTCTTTTATTATCTGTAGTGTTTTTTAATACTTCAAAGGCACAAAGTTCAGTAACTACTAAAACAGATTCGATACAAATAAAAAGAGCTCAAAACCTTTACCTGGAGTTCGGCGGCGCAGCACTCTTTATCTCAGCAAATTACGACACACGGCTTTCACAACAACGGGATGGTTTAGGAGCACGAATTGGCGTTGGTGCCGCCCCGGCATATAATGGATACCCATCATACTTTACAGTTCCGTTGCAATTGAATTATTTATGGGGCAAAAAAAGCAACTTCTTAGAGTTGGGACTTGGCGGTGTTCTTTTGTCTTATAGTAAAACAAATACAACCAAACCTATTGGATTTAGAGGTACGCCTGTAGGTACAACTTCAATTCAAGGAATTTCAACAATTGGATATCGCTACCAGCCTGTTAAAAGCGGCTTTAGTTTCAGAGCTACACTCAATCCTCTTTTTAACAGCAATGCTTTCGTACCTTTTGACTACGCCGGATTAAGTTTTGGATATACTTTCTGATTACCTTAATCTATTTATTAATAAAGGTTTTTATCTATTTTAGCGATCTATTAAAATTCCTGATGAAATTTAAACTTTTATTACTCCTTGCCTGCCTCCTTGGCACCACAAGCATATTTGCCCAATCACACAGCACCGAACTCGGCATCCAAACAGATAACGATTCTTACCTGGCACAAGGATCAGACAGGTATTATACCGACGGTATATTTATTTACTTTCGCCACGCATTAAAAGTTAAGGCTAAGGATAGTGCCACTTTGGCTAACAAAGTATTAGGTTTTGAAGCCGGGCAAAAAATCTTCAACCCGCAGTCGGGGTATGTACCCGGCCCGCAATATGTCGACAGGCCTTTTGCAGGATACCTCTACATTGGTTCAACGTTAAACTTTTTGTATAAAAACGAAAGCAACCTAAAGTTTAGCGCCCAATTAGGCGTTGTTGGTCCTGGCTCAGGAGCCGAAGAAACACAAACCTGGGTACACAAAAACTTCGGCTTTTATACCCCTGGCGGTTGGCAATATCAAATTAAAAATGATCCGGAACTTAATCTTTCGGCCTCGTACAATAAACTGCTCGCAAGGGCATCATGGGTTGATGTTTCATTAACCAGCTATGCCAGCCTTGGTAATGGTTTCAGTGGTGCAGGTGTTGGACCATTGGTAAGACTGGGGAATTTCAACCAACTATTTAACTCCATAAGTACCCAAAGTTCGGCCACTCAAAACAATAATATAAAACCACTGCATAAGCACGAATTGTTTTTTTATTACGAACCGATGTTCAATTATGTAGCGTATGATGCCACCATACAAGGAAGTTTGTTTTTTAACAAAGCCAACGATCCTACCAGCCTGCAAATAACTGCAAATAAAGAACCAATAATATTTAGTAATCAGTTTGGATTAGCCTTTACCGCCAATCGCTTTGTTTTTGATATTGCAGCCATTTTCCACACCCTTGATGATAAAGAAATGGTACAAACACATCAATGGGGAAGCGTAACGGCGTTATATCGGTTTAAGTAGGCATTTGGTTGATAGATGATAGTTCATGGTTCTTAGTAAGAAAATATGAAAAACTACGAACTATGAACAATCAGCCATGAACTAATCTCCATCCCCAAAATTCCTCTTCCTGCTTTCCTTCTTATCAGCATTAATGCGTTTTTTATCGAGGCGGGCGGCTTTGGCTGTCTTGCTTACTTTGGTTGGTTTGCGTATTTTCTGTACGTGGAGTGCTTTGGTTAATAAAACAATCAGCCTTTCAATTGCCTTCTCTTTATTTAGATACTGGCTGCGTTCCTCATCACATATCACTTGCACCAAACCATCTTTATTTAAACGTGCCTGTATCTTCTGGTTTAATAATGCTTTTTCTTCATCGCTGAACAATACTGAGTTATTTACCGAAAATAATAATTCAACTTTGCTTGATACCTTATTTACGTTTTGCCCCCCTTTGCCCCCGCTGCGTGATGTTTTATAGGTGATCTCCTTTTGAAGATCAGTTTTATTAAAGTTCATGGCCAAAAATAGTTATTAGTTAATTGAATTGATTAAGAGAGTGGTTATAAAATATCATCGGCCAAATTAAACCTTTCACTTAATCAACCATTCACCAAATCAACTAATTTTACTAATTTAGCTACCCATGAGTGATCAGGTAATTGTTGCCATTGATGGCTATTCTTCGTGCGGAAAAAGCACCTTAGCTAAGGCTTTAGCCAAAAAGCTTCATTTTATTTATGTTGATAGCGGCGCTATGTATCGCGCTGTGGCTTTATATTTTTTGCGAAACAATATTGATTTAAACGATCATGAACAAATAACCGAAGCGCTTAAAAACATCCATTTAAACTTCCACTCGCGCGATTACGAAACGCATATCACGTTGAATGATGAAGAAGTATCGGCCGAGATCAGGCAAATGCCCGTTTCAGAAAGTGTAAGCGCCGTTTCGGCAATACGCGAAGTACGTAAAGAGATGGTAAAGCAGCAGCAGCGTATGGGCCGCTCAAAAAGCATAGTGATGGATGGAAGAGATATCGGCACCGCCGTTTTCCCTGATGCACCTGTTAAAATTTTCATGACCGCCGACCCTATTGTACGTGCCGAACGCAGATATAAGGAAATGCTACCCAAAAACCCCAATATTACCCTCGAAGAGATTTTTGAAAACATTGCCCATCGCGATTACCAGGACACTACCCGCGAAGAAAGTCCCCTGGTACGTGCTGACGATGCCATTATATTAGACAATACCGATCTTAATCCCGACGAGCAGTTACTTTTCGCCCTAAGCAAGGTTGAACCGTTTCTTTAATGTGTTGGATTTCGGATTAAGATTTTGGATTCAGTTAATGTTTAGTTTTCTGGTAGTAGAAACATTAAATCTCAAACAAACAAGTACAGTTATTCTTTCTGGACTTTCTGACTTTCGGACTTTACTGACTTTACTGACTTTCGGACTCCTCCTCAAACTTTACTGCACTAACGCCAAAGCGGTTTAAGAAGTCAACACCTTCGTCACTTGCCAAACCTTTGTAGGCAGCATAAGATTTATCGAAATAAACCTTTTTTACCCCTGCCGAAAAAATAAGGCGGGCACAAGGCAAACAAGGCGATAAAGTAGTATATAAAGTAGCCCCTTCCAGATTAGCGCCGTTTTTTACGGCGTATAGTATAGCGTTTTCTTCGGCGTGTAGCGCAAGGGAGCAACTGCCTTTTGAATCGCGTGCGCAGCCTGTGGCGGGCCATTCCTCGTCGCAGTTGTGGGTGCCTGCAGGTGGTCCGTTATATCCTATTGATATAATGCGGGTATCCTTAGCTAAAACGGCACCGACCTGGGCCTTAACGCAATGTGAGCGTTTGGCCAGGTCGGTTGCCAGATTCATAAAAATATGGTCGAAACTTAGTTTGTTCATTAGTTCATCGGTTCATTGATTTATTAGTAATATATAGAACAACTGCCCCAATGAACTAATGAACAATTGAACTAATGAACAAAATTAATGCCCTCCCGATGCTTGCACATGGTCAAGGTCAATGCCTTGTTTAAGCAGTTCTCTGCCTACTTTCCATGCAAAATAAGCAAGGTAAGTAAAGCCCAGTACCGGAACAATGTAGGAGAAGTGGATACCGCTCATGCCAGCAATCAGGTTATTGCTACCATCGGCAATTTTACCTTGCAGTGGTGGAATAATTGAACCGCCTAATATCATCATAATTAAAAATGCCGAACCCTGGCTGGTATATTTACCTAAACCTGTAATTGATAATGCAAATATTGATGGCCACATAATTGAACAGCATAAACCACCGCTGATGAATGAGAATGTTGCTACCCTACCTGTTGTACATAAACCTACAATCATAAAAATAACACCTAATATACCCAATACAGATACAGTACGTGTTGGTTTTTGCTTGCCAATAAAAAATGCCACAACCAATATGCCAACGCAAAGTGAGTAAACAAAAAGACTGCTTACATCAACGCCGGTTACTGCATTAACTAACAATACCAGTCCAAATGCTACAAAAGGAATAATAATGTATAAAATGTACTTGGTTATTTTTGACAAGTTGAAAGCACCAATTGAACCGGCAAAACGGCCAATCATTAAGCTACCCCAATATAGGGAGATGAAAGGTGCAATCTCTGATTCGTTAAATGAGCCAAACTCGGGCGTTTTTAATAACGAACCCATATTACTTTGGATAGTAACCTCGGTGCCTACATAAGTAAATATAGCTATCATACCCAAAATTAACTGTGGATATTGCATGGCACCCCATCCTTCTTTATTCTTTTGAGCTGCAAAAATTGTACTTACCAATGTAATCAGAATAATAGCCAACGATGCATAAACAAAATACTGACTTGGAATTGAAGTTGCACTGCTGATAGGGTTGGCAGCCAATATCATTAAAAAGGCAACAAATATAATTAGCAATGGTGTATTTGCTTTTTGGCTCGATTCGATTTTTTCGTCGCTGGTAACTTTTGGAAGATTGGATAGCCAAAAGAATAAAGCAACAGCCAAAAATAAACCGGCTAATATATAATACAGATTATTGATAGATGATATTTGAACCGCAGAAGCAGCCGTATGCGCTTTTGCCGAACCGAATAAAACAATACTTACTACAATTGGACCTAATAATGCTCCAATATTATTGATACTACCTGCAAAGTTTAAACGGTTTGAACCGGTTTCGGCAGGGCCTAAAGCCACTACAAACGGGTTAGCAGCGGTTTGCTGTAACGAAAAGCCCAATGCGATTACGAAAAACGAACCTAAAATAAAACCAAAAGATCCGGAGTTTACTGCAGGGATCATTAATAATGCGCCCGCGGCTGATAATACCAATCCGAAAATGATACCATTTTTATAACCAATTTTATTAAGGATATCAACTTTGGATGCTGCTGATGCAAAGTATAATACCAGCGAGCCAATAAAATATCCACCATAAAAAGTGAAGTCAATTAGCTGAGACTCAAATTGGGTTAAGCTAAAATGTGTTTTACAGAAGGGTATAAAAATACCATTAGAGGCGGCAAGAAAGCCCCAGAAAAAAAATACGGTAATGATAGTATACAACGCCGTGCCGTAACTTTTAGAGTTTTTTTGTTCCATCGTTTAATCAGGTTTCTACAAAAGGGTTTTTAAAACGCTAAACATAACTATTTTTTATAATTCTGATGTAATTTTTAATTAAATAATCACAATTTTAAGTTTGGTTGTTTAACATATAAAATTGCATATTCGTGCTGCCTTTTTAAATTGTAAGTGCATATAAGCATAAATTAATGATAGAAGCTATTATTTCGGGTATAGGGTTTGGATTAGTGCTCACGTTTTTAACTGGCCCGGTATTTTTCGCACTAATAAAAACCAGCATCGAAAAGGGCTTTCATGCGGGTGTTGCATTAGCATTAGGCGTTGTTTGCAGCGATATGGTGTTTGTGGGCGCTATACTTTTCGGTTCTCAATATTTTGATATCTCCTCACACGATAAAATTCATGCCGGTATAGTAGGCAGTGCCATTCTATTTATAATTGGCATTTATTATTTTTTTAAGAAGCCTAAGGTCAAGTACACTCACGTGGTGCCAACCAAGCTGCACCGCGCCGGCTATTTTTTAAAGGGATTTGTGATGTGTATTTTTAATCCAACCATCCTTTTCCACTGGACGATAGTCATCGGGGCCGCAAGTACGGTCTACCACCAGGGCATCCCAAACCGAACGGCTAAAATAGCTGTGATGTTTTTAACCATCCTCATCGTTCAATTCGGCCTCGATACCACCAAAGCCTTCTACGCCGATAAACTCCGCGACAAAATTTCAGAAAAATTCATCCATCGCCTCAACGAAGTTGCCGGTATAGCACTCATTATTGCATCGCTTGTATTGGTGGATAAACTGGTAACCCACTTTATTTTCTCGGCGCCCGCTTCTTAGGCCGGAGTCTTTAGCCTGGAATCATAAGTCTTCCTACAGGGATGCATAAAAGACAAAAGTCTCAAGTCTAATTGTGGGAATTATAATAAACCACCCAATCAGACTTAAGACTTCGAACTTCAGACTAAAGACTCAATACCTACATATACCCCCGTTGGTTCTTTCCTTCCATCCAGTTAGCAAAGGCGCGGTTAACCACTTTGTTGCCGCCTGGTGTAGGGTAATTACCACTGAAATACCAATCGCCGGCATGGTCGGGACAAGCTTTGTGCAGGTTATCCAATGTTTGGTAAATTACTGCAACTTCACATTTTGTATTTGGTGGGGTGATGATTTTAGCAATACGGTCAGAAATTTCCTGATCGGTAAAAGGCTCATAAATGGCCTGTACGTAATTAGTAACCTCTTCTTTTGGTAACGAAGCGCTGTCTTTACATAGCTGGTAGGCTTTCAAAATAATATCTTCCTTACCGGCATCCTTCAACAGGCTTATAGCAGCCTCAAAAGCCACAAACTCACCCATACGCGACATATCAATCCCGTAACAATCCGGATAACGAATTTGCGGAGCAGATGAAACGACAACAATTTTTTTAGGACCAAGCCTGTCAAGTATTTTAAGGATGCTTTGTTTAAGCGTGGTGCCCCTAACAATAGAGTCATCAAGGATCACCAGAGTATCGGTACCCTTTTTAATCAAGCCGTAGGTGCTGTCATAAACGTGGGCTACCATTTCGCTGCGGTCAGCATCCTGCGTAATAAAGGTGCGTAGTTTCACATCCTTAATAGCAATCTTCTCCACCCGCGGCGCCATTGATAGCACTTCGGTTAATTCTTCCTCACTTATCTTATCCTCACGGTTCAGCAGCCTTTCGCGCTGGTATTGTTTAATGTATTTATGTACCCCTTCAACCATGCCGTAAAAGGCAACTTCGGCTGTGTTAGGGATATACGAGAAAACCGTGTTTTTTACATCATGGTTAACTGTGTTCAATATCTGCTCGCAAAGCAAACGGCCAAGCTGTTTACGCTCGCGGTAAATAGAAGCATCGCTCCCGCGCGAGAAATAGATCCGCTCAAATGAGCAGGCTTTCTTTTCAAGCGGTTCGCTAAACATATCTTCGGTTATCTTGCCGTTCTTTTTAACAATTAAAGCATGTCCGGGTTTAATTTCCTTAATATCTTCAATGGGTACGTTAAAGGCAGTTTGTATAGCAGGGCGCTCTGATGCAGCCACTACAATTTCGTCGTTATAATAATAAAACGCCGGCCTTATACCTACCGGATCACGCATTACAAAAGCATCACCATGCCCCAAAATACCCGCAATGGTATAACCACCATCCCAGTTTTTGGCCGATTTACGCAGAATTTTGGCAACATCCATATCATTAGCTATCAGCTTGCTGATTTCGATATTGTCGTCTAATCCTTCACGTTTATATTGATCAAAAAGGCCCTGGTTTTCGGTATCAATAAAGTGGCCCATTTTTTCGAGCACAGTAACCGTATCTGCTTTTTCTTTAGGATGCTGCCCCAGATCGTATAGCTGCTGTAACAGTTCATCAACATTTGTCATGTTAAAGTTACCGGCTATTACCAGGTTACGCGTCATCCAGTTGTTTTGCCTTAAAAAGGGATGGCAGTTTTCAATGCTGTTTTTGCCATGGGTACCATAGCGCAAATGGCCTAACAAAACCTCACCCGCAAAGCTCACGTTTGCTTTCAGCCATTCGGCATCATTCATCTTCTCGGGGCTTTCCTTCTGTATGTCGGCAAACTTTTTCTGGATGTATTCAAAGATATCAGCCACAGCGTTTGAGGCCATAGACCGGTGACGGCTTATGTAGCGTTTGCCCGGTTCAATATCCAGTTTAATGGTTGCAACACCGGCGCCATCCTGGCCGCGGTTATGCTGTTTTTCCATTAAAAGGTAAAGTTTATTTAAACCG
>OLKV01000218.1_pt1 | contig 18993 bp, 19 predicted proteins | sample 1604391 | NCBI WGS metagenome assembly OLKV01 (sample SAMEA104055711, study PRJEB20765) | soil metagenome | isolation source: soil | reverse complement strand
ATTATAGCAAAAAATAATATTTCTCTTTTTGAAGAATTTAAAGAAAAATCCTGCATTTTTCAATTTAAATGCATTATCGTTAAGTGCTATACCTGCACAAAATCTTATATCTTACATCTAACTTCCAATATCTAAAATATTTTTTCGTTCTTTGTATCCAATTGAAAGAGTTAGATATAGATATGGCTTGGTTTAAACGTGAGATTAAAGGGATAATTACGACTACTGAGGAAAAGAAGGAAGCCCCTGATGGAATCTGGAACAAATGCCCCGAATGTAAGAAACCCCTTCACTATTCTGAGCAGGTAGAAAATCAATATGTTTGTCATTATTGCGGTTATCACCTGCGCATAGGTTCGAAAGAATATTTTTCCATACTTTTTGATAATAACGAATTTACTGAGTTGTTTGCCAACTTGCACTCCGGCGACCCGCTGCATTTTGAAGACTCCAAAAAATACATCGATCGCCTTAAAGAAACCCAGAAAAAAACAGGGTTAAAAGACGCAATACGCGCGGGGTACGGTACTATTGGCAGTCAGCCTATAGTTATTGCCTGTATGGATTTTAACTTTATTGGCGGCTCAATGGGATCGGTAGTCGGCGAAAAAATTGCCCGCTCTATTGATTATTCAATTGCACATAAAGCACCATTTTTGATGATCTCCAAATCAGGAGGCGCGCGTATGATGGAGGCGGCATTTTCACTAATGCAAATGGCTAAAACATCGGCCAAACTTGCTTTATTATCACAAGCTAAAATACCTTATATATCATTACTTACAGATCCTACTACGGGTGGTGTAACAGCATCCTATGCAATGTTGGGTGATATTAACATTGCCGAACCTGGCTCACTAATCGGTTTTGCCGGCCCAAGGGTAATTAAAGAAACGATAAAAAAAGATTTGCCAAAAGGCTTTCAAACAGCAGAATTTGTGCAGGAACACGGCTTTTTAGATTTTATAGTTGATCGCCGTGAAATTAAAGAAAAGCTTTCTTCGTTTTTAAAGATGATGAGTAATTAAGATTGAATGTTCCAATATAAACGAGTAAGGCTATCCGATGGGATAGCCTTACTCGTTTAATCATTATTTAAAAACACCCGCATTCGAACTGGTATCCCCATCCGAAGCCTCGTTATCTTTATTCCAATTAGGGCCGCGGCGTTCTTTTGTTTCCTTACCCATGTAATTTCTTGATTTATCCTCACCTGCCCTGTTAATTTCAACAGCAGTATCATTTTCTGCATTTGAAAAAGGCTTGGTAGCGTCGTTTTTATCTGCTTTCATTTTTTCAGCAGGACCTTTATTTATAGTCTTCATGGCTTTTTTAAATTAGATGCTTAAATAAGAAAGGCTACCGTTATGATAACCTTTCTGTTTTATATCAATTTTAATGAGAAATAAAATGGCGTTTAAACACCATTCTCTGTACCCGGCTCGTGGCCTACCATTCTGCCGGTTGTACGGCCATGGTTACTGGGTTTAAAATCTGTAGTTGCGTTTCCAACTGAAGGAAACTCATGCTGACGTGGCGGTGTAACATCTGTTTGCTCACTGTATGACGCGTCGTTACCACCTTGCTGCTGCTCCTGTTCTGTTTCACGTGGATATCCTGATTTTTCGTGCTCAGATTCTCTCTTTTCAGGAATTTCGTTCGGACGACCATGGCCCGGACGTTCCTGATTTTTTCCGGATTTTTGATTATTAGAATTCATAGGTTTTTTAGTTTATAATTAAATAAACCCAATATCCATGCCACTCCGCTTTCTCTTAAAAGGAAAACAGTTTTTGAAAATCATTAATTACGCAAAAAGGGACAGTTGTGTGTCGCATCCGCGACAGTTAGAGAGAAGTAACGCTCGTCACTTATAAACACAAAGTGAGGATACTTAAATCAAAGACTGCAAACTGCTTACTGGAAACTGCAAACTGCCATTATCAGGCATTCACCAAACAAAGCTCGCGCACTTTGGCAACAGTATAGTCTACCTCTTCTTTAGTGTTATATTTAGAAAAGGAAAACCTGATGGAAGGCCTTGTAGTGCTTGCGCCAATAGCTGTTAGTACGTGCGAACCAATATCAGAGCCCGAACTGCAAGCGCTGCCACCCGATGCCGAAATACCTGCAATATCTAAACTAAACAGTAGCATGTCGGCCATTTCCATATCAGGGAATGATACATTTAATACGGTATAAAGGCTCTTATCAGCATCAGTTTCGCCATTAAAGCTAACACCCGAAACATTTTCAATCAGCTGGGCTTTCATATACGATTTGAGGCCCAGTATATATTGTTGATGTTGTTCCATTTCGGCATAAGCAATTTCCAACGCTTTAGCCATTCCTGCTATGCCGTAAATATTTTCGGTACCGCCACGCATATTACGTTCCTGCGCGCCCCCGTATATTAACGGTTTTATTTTTATGCGATGGCTGATGTGTAAAAAGCCAACACCTTTTGGCCCATGGAGTTTATGGGCCGAACAAACTACAAAATGCGCTTTTAGCTTACTCAAATCATGTTTGTAATGCCCCATGGTTTGTACTGTATCGCAATGATAAATAGCATTGTAGGTTTCGCAAAGGTCGCCTACGCGTTCCATGTCTGATAGGGTGCCAATCTCGTTATTAGCATGCATTATAGATACAAAACTACGTTCGTTATCCTTAAGCAACGTTTCCAGGTGATTATAATCAATATTGCCTTTTGCATCAATGTCAACATAGCTTAGTTTAATTAACCCGGCCTTTTCAAGCGCTTCAAACGTATGGATAACGGCGTGATGTTCAATACGGCTTGTTATGGCGTGTGTTATGTTGTGATCAATAATCCCACATCTTATAGCCATGTTATCAGCCTCTGTACCACTCGAAGTAAAAAATATCTCGGCCGGCGAAGTGCCAAGTAAGCCGGCTATGGTTTTGCGTGATTTTTCAATTATTGTTCTTGCCTCACGTCCGTGCGCATGTATTGATGATGGATTACCAAAAGTGGTTTCCATAACCTTATACATTTCTTTCATTACATCCGCATCAAGCGGCGTGGTGGCAGCATTATCAAGATATACACGCATGGTGTTTTCAATTATTGAATTTGTGATTTATTGAATTAGTGATCGCGTCTTATTTATCTTTTGTCTCTCTAACTTTCGGACTTCCCGTCTTCCGGACTTTACTGACTATCAGACTAATTCAATTGTAAAATCTCTTTTATATCGGCAATTATTTTATTTGCCAGATTGTTGGCAACCGTTTCTGAATTACCCTCGGAGTAAATACGAATAATGGGTTCGGTATTCGACTTGCGCAAATGTACCCATTCTTTGTCAAACTCTATTTTCAGACCATCAATTGTGCTATAGGGTTGTTTTTTGTATTTCTCTTCAACCTTAAGTAAAAGGGCATCTATATCCATCTCTGGCGTAAGTGTTATTTTATTTTTGGAGATAAAATAGCCTGGATAGGAACTTCTTAATATTGAAACAGGCTTGCCATATTTAGCCAAATGCGTTAAAAATAAAGCAATACCAACTAAAGCATCGCGGCCGTAATGCAATTCGGGATAAATTACCCCGCCATTACCTTCGCCGCCTATCACCGCCTTAACTTCCTTCATTTTATTTACCACATTCACCTCACCTACCGCAGCGGCATGGTATTCGCCGCCTGCCTTTTCAGTAACATCACGCAGCGCGCGGGTTGATGACAAGTTTGAAACAGTGTTTCCCTTTGTATTTTGCAGCACGTAGTCAGCAACCGTTACCAAGGTGTATTCTTCGCCAAACATATTACCGTCTTCGCAAACAAAGCAAAGACGGTCAACGTCTGGATCAACTGCTATCCCCAAATCGGCGCGTTTTTGCAGTACTTCTTTTGAAAGTGCTGTAAGATTTTCTGGCAACGGTTCCGGGTTGTGCGAAAAATTACCATCCGGCTCGCAATACAACTCGTGAACAGTTTTTACCCCAAGCGCTTTAAGCAAAGCCGGAATAAATATTCCACCGGTTGAGTTTACACAGTCAATTACAATTTTAAAATCGGCTTTTGCAATAGCAGCAACATCAACCAAAGGCAGCGCCAGTATTTTATCTATATGTTCTTTTAAATAATTTTTATCGTTAAATACCTTCCCAAGGTCATTTACATCGGCAAATTTAAAACTGCTGCTTTCAGCAATTTCAAGTACTTCCTTACCGTCAGCATCGCTAATAAATTCACCATCGGCATTTAACAGCTTAAGCGCATTCCATTGTTTTGGATTATGACTTGCAGTCAGGATAATTCCGCCCGCGGCCTGTTCCATTGGAACAGCTATTTCAACTGTCGGAGTGGTTGAAAGGCCAAGGTCAATTACATCAATACCCAGGCCCTGCAATGTACCGGTAACAAGGCTATTCACCATGCTGCCAGAGATCCGTGCATCCCGACCTAATATTATTTTTTTTATCCCGGTTTTGTTAATAGCCCAAGTACCGTAGGCCGAAGTAAATTTTACAATGTCTAACGGGGTTAACCCTTCGCCCACTGTACCGCCAATAGTACCCCTTATTCCAGAAATTGATTTTATTAATGTCAAAGTGTAAATGTTTAGGTGCAAAAATAAAAATATTTAATCGAAGCAGCACACAAATCGGGTTGTTTACACACCGTATTATTAATTATATTTGCCTTTACTATAAAAAAAATGCCCCTTCAGTGGTTCCAAACGTGGTTTAACTCTCCCTATTATCATGTTTTGTATAACAAGCATGATCATCAGGAAGCAGAAAATTTTATTAATAATTTATTCTCGTATTTAAATCCCCGCAAGGGTGCTCAAATATTGGATATTGCTTGTGGCCGCGGCAGGCATGCAGTTTGCATAAATGAAAAGGGATTTACCGTTACGGGTATTGATCTTTCAATAAGTAATATTGAGTATGCCCGACAATTTGAGAATGACACTTTGCACTTTTATGTGCACGATATGCGGCAGCTTGCCTACAGTAGTCATTTTGATATTGCCTTAAACCTATTTACAAGTTTTGGCTATTTTGAAACAGAGGCAGAGCACATTACTGCATTAAAAGCATTCAATAAAGCGCTAAAGACCGATGGCTTGTTAGTTCTGGATTTTTTTAACAGCCACAAAATAATACAGCAACTTGTTGCCGATGCCTGCGTAACTGCAGAAGGCATTGATTTCAAAATCCATAAGCAGATAGAGGATAAAAAGATAATTAAGACCATTACCTTTAAAGGCGGTAACCAAAACTATAATTTTAATGAGAAAGTAAATACTTTTACTGCCGACGATTTTATGCGCTTTTTTGATCAAAGCGGGTTCAAAATAATAGAGCAGTTTGGCAGTTATAGTTTAACGCCTTTTGATATTGAAAACTCCGACCGCCTGATATTTATCGTAAAAAAACAAAATAATTAATCACTAACGCTAACAGCCAATGCCCGACCAACTACTACAATTCGACAGGCATTTATTCTATTTTGTTAATCACGATATGGCTAATCCATTTTTTGATTTGGTGATGCCTTATCTGCGTAACCCCAAATTCTGGATTCCGCTGTACTTGTTTATCATTGCCTTTTGTATTTGGAAGTTCAAAAAAAAAGGACTTATTATTATTGTGCTTTTGGCCCTATCGGCCGGCTTTGCTGATTTTACAAGTGCCAGCATAATAAAACCCCTTGTAAAAAGGGTTCGCCCCTGCCGGGACCCCGTTGTTTCTCAAACCGATATTGCCCGTGTTGGCTGCGGAACGGGTTACAGTTTCCCTTCAACGCATGCTACTGACCACTTTGCTATGGCTTTTTTTATGATCCTTTTATTTTATAAAAAATGGCGTTGGATATGGCTCTGGGGTATTTTATGGGCGGGGGTAATAAGCTTTGCGCAGGTTTACGTGGGGGTACATTATCCTATCGATGTTACCTGCGGCGCTATTTATGGGGCGATGGTAGGATGGTTATTTTGGTTGCTGTTTAAAAAACTACAGCCGGGCTTTGTTGTTGTCTGAATCAGAATTTACGGAATTTTAGAATTTTCAGAATGTTGGGCGGAGATGGTTTTCAAATCTAAGGTCCCAAAATAAATCCGAAATCGAACATCCGAAATCCGATATCAAAAAAACTACCCTCTCAATTTATCCAACAGATCGCTTAGTTGGCCGGCTTCTTCTTCGGTTAGGTTTTTACCTAAAAAATCTTTGGTTCTAAACTCAATATCCATTTTGGCAAGTATATCTATACCAGCATCACTGATGCGAATATCTACCGCACGGCGATCCTTAGTATTGGTACAACGCGACACCAGGCCCTTTTGAACAAGGCGGTCAACAATGCGCGATGCATCAGACATTTTATCGATCATACGCTCCTTCAACAAATTTACGGTAGCCGGTTTTGGATATTGACCACGTAATATTCTTAAAATATTAAACTGCTGTTGGGTAAGGTTATGCCTTTCAAAATTGCAACGTATTGAGTTATTTAGCCACCCGTTGGTATACGTAATATTGATAACTGCTTTGTGATAGTTATCTTCAAATTTACTGGTTTGTATTTCTTCGTCTATCCGCATGCGTTTTATTATTGCCAAATACAAATATCCTTATTTATTTCTTAACATCCTTATCCTGTTTGGGTTTGCCGTAATCCCACGGGCAGTTAAGGCATTTATTTTTGCAACAATATCCCCGTTTTAGGTGATATTCTTTTGTAAAAACTAAATTACCATCCTGGTTTATATAATAATCAACGTTTTCCTGCAGCATCAGTTAAGTATTTTCACGGTAATGCGATCGCCAAAATACTTTTTCAGGTGCATGCCATTACCATGTAAAGTCCATACCTCTTTGGGTTCTGTAAGTTCAACAGCTTTCAAAATATCGCCCCAATCCACATGATCCGAAATAAACAGCGTATCGTTTTGGTTAACCTGTAAGTTTTTCCATCCCGATGCAAATAAGCGTTTTACCCCAGTGGCCCTTAAATAGCTATCAAAAGTAAAAGGCGGAACGATATAAACAAACTCTTCCTGATTTTTCATCAATTTACGGCCGTACATCTGGTATTTGCCTGGCGAAAAGCCAAACTTTTCGTAAATGGCATTAATAGGCATTATCCGATGGTGAATCAGGATCTTTTTTTGCGGGGCATATTTATTGATCAAATCAATCAGCCGTTGGCTCTTACCTAAGCCATAAGCCCCGAGCAGGATATTTATTTTTATATCGTTAAGCTTTTGTATTTCAACAACCGGGTCAGGATGTATAACTGCGGGGTCGGCAAACGTACTTTCAGTAATTAGCACATCGGTTTTAACCCATTCAATTGGTTCACAAGTTGCATCCGACTGTAATTTATAATCGCCGGTATATAAATATCTTACACCGTCATATTCCATTAATATTTGTGCCGACCCGAGGATATGCCCTGCTGAAATCATCGTTATCTTAACACTACCAATGATAAATGGTGCATTATATTCAGAAATATTAAAAACTTTAGCCGCGTTTTTTCCATAACGCAATTGCATAAACGCCATGGTAGCCCCGGTGGCGTAAACAGTATGGTTACCACTAACAGCATGATCGGCATGAGCATGTGATATAACCGAAAGACTTACAGGCTGTACCGGGTCGATATAAAAACTACCATATTTACAGTACAAACCATTTGAATCTAAAACCACAAAATCTTCTCTTACGTTCATTGGTTCAATTGTTCATTCGTTCATTGGTGGGTTGGTTCGTCGCTTTATTGGTCAAGTGAGCTAAACATCTCATCAAGTTTTAAAACTTGCGGGATTACGAGTTGGGTATCATCATTTTTGATGATGTAATCGGCCAGCCCGGTTTTCCTTTCTTCCGAAAACTGATGTGCGTTGCGGCTTTCTATTTCAGTCCGGGTCAATCCGTCACGTTGCATTACTCGTTTTATCCTTGCTTCGAGGGGGGCTTGTACCATAATGGAGTGGTCGCACATTTTGTACGAGTCGCTTTCAAACAATAATGCGGCTTCTTTTAGCACATAAGTTGCCTCTTTATAATCTTTAACCCAACTATCAAAGGCTCTGAAAGTTGCCGGATGCACAAGCGAATTGAGTTTGGCTAACTCGGCATCATTATTAAAAACAATTGCGGCTATATGTTTGCGATTAAGCGTCCCGTCATCAAAATAGGAAGCCTGGCCAAAGGCCGATTTAATTTGATCTATAAGTACCAGGTCATTCACCATAACTGCCTTCGCAGCATCATCGGCATAAAAAACAGGAATGCCCAGTACTTCAAATACTTTGCTAACAGTGGTTTTGCCACTACCCATATTACCGGTTAGACCTATTTTGAGCATTATTTTTTAATAATAAAATCAACATTGGCGGGTTCAATCTTAACCAATTTACAAAACTGGGGCAGTTTAGATACAACTACAGGCAACGTTTTATATCCCTGATTACGCCACAGATTCAGGTCGACGGTAGCCTCAAAAAAGTCTTCGTCAATTTCAGAATAATGGGTTAATGATACCATAAAAGTTATTTTTACCTTTTGTGGAAATATCTTTACATTATCGTAATTATTGTTATTAATGAGCTTAACGGGTATAAACAACGTTTTTTCGGTAAACTCATCAACTGGCACAGTTACCTGCACACTTTTAGGATAGATGCTTAAATTACCCTCCTTAACCGGCTGTAGGCCTAAATCTGATTTAACCGTTTCGCTGGTGCTGTCCGTTCTCAGGGTGTCTGTGGGCCATGCGGTTATTTTATCAATAACCGCAGCAGGCCCGTTTATGATCACATAGCCAGGTTTTAGTGTTATATTATCAGACTGAGCAAATTGCTGTTTATATTTTATAGCTGTTATTAGCTGAATAGGTACCCTTTTTACCTTGCGGTTAGAAAAATCAAAATACAGTGTATCGGGAATAAATGCAGTTATCGATTGATTTAGCTCCTTTTTAGTGTTGATCTGATCAATTTGAGAACTTAGCACTACAAAACTCTTGTTTTCGAGGGTCCGAAGGTCAACTGTAATTGCTTTTACCTGTGTATTCATTTTAGAGAACAACATCTGCCAGCCGCTTCCGGATACGGTTACATTAATAGTATCGGACTGCAGAGAGTGAAATGCTCTTTTTTGCGGGGTATTTTTGAAATTGAGCGCTCCCTTTACGGTATAATTGTAGTTATTTGACAATACACTAAATATCCACGCACAAACGGCTAACGCCAGGCATGTTAAAAACGCCGACACCCTCCTTCGTTCTGTTGCAGATAGTTTTATTATTGACATTTTATAAAGGTAAAAAAGCGAAAGGTAAAAGGCGAAAGGTAAATTCTGTTTTAACCTTTTTCCTTTTACCTTTCGCCTCTAACCTCTCAAATTAGGCTTTCGCAGCCGGAGCAGGTGCATTCAACGCTTTTGATGCTTCTAATGATATTGCTGTTTTATCAAAACGGATTTTACCATTATCAACTTCAACCAAAAAGGTTGTATCGGTAACATCAATAATTCTGCCGTGTATACCGGCCGTAGTTATCACTTTATCACCTTTTTTTAATTCTGTAACGTATTTTTTCTGATCTTTTTGCTTTTTAAGTTGCGGCCTGATCATAAAGAAATAAAATACTATGGCAATTGCGCCAAAAGTAAGTATCTGTTGTAAGCCAAAGCCACCAGCAGCGGCTTGTAATAAAATAGTTGCTATCATTTTTAAATTATATTATTTTGTATCACTTACTCCCACCTCGCCAATTAAATGCACCATACTTTGAGCAGGGTTTGTATTGGCGGTAATGGTAATCATTTTGTCTTGCAGGCCCATTTTGCCCACGCTGTTAAAAGTAACGTGTATTGCGCCACTGTCTCCCGGTTTAACCGGCGTTTTTGGCCATTCAGGCTTTGTACAGCCACAGGTTGCTACGGCATCGGTAATAATTAAAGGCGATTTACCGGTATTTGTAAATTTAAAATCATAAGTAACCTTATCTCCCGCTCGTATTTTACCAAAATCGTGGGTTTCCTTTTCAAATTTTATTGACGCGACATCACTTGCATTACCGCTGGTAGCATTATTAGCAGTTGAACTTCCGTTTTGATTACAGGCCGACATTAACATACCTGCAGCTATTAAGCTTAAAAAAAGTCTTTTCATTTTAACAAATTGTTTTTTAGTCTATCAAAGCTATCAGGTGCTAATTTAGTACCAATCCTGATATTATTCTATTAAACCTCTGCCTATCTTTTTTATTTTATTTTCGCCTTTTAACTCAAATAAAATTTTGTCCAAGATACCGTTTATAAATGAATTACTTTTTGGAGTGCTAAACTCTTTGGAGATCTCCAGGTATTCGTTAATGGTAACTTTTACCGGTATTGAGTTAAAATTAATAAACTCGGCAATTGCCATTTTCATTAACAAGGTATCCATCATAGCAATACGATCAGGCTCCCAGTTTTGAGTTTTTTTGCCGATCATATCCTGGTATTCACTATTAAATCTTATACTGTGTTCAAAAAGATTCACAATAAACTCCCTATCCTCTTCCCAATTTGCAGTAACATCTGCCAATTTATTCAGTTCGGGCTCATCGTAAGCAAAGTTTTTAAATGTTTTTGCTATTAATGCCTGCAACACATCTTTATCAACCGGCCAGTATATAAACATATCCTCAAATACCTGCTCAGATATTGACGATTTAAGAATCACTTTTTTGAAAATAAACTTAATGATGTCTTTGTCGGTCTGGATAGTATCTCCTGTCTTTTCAAGATATGCTTTGTAGTCGTCGGAATTTTTAAGGATAATAAATAACGATTTGATAAGCTCAGGTTCAAAACCCCAGTCTACCTTGTATTTTTTTAATCCGGCTAAAAATTCTTTGTTTTTTTGAAGAGATAATACAAATCTGTTGCCAAGTATTTTAACATTAGCATTCAGGTCATCGGCAGTAGGCAAATGTTTGTTGGCTCTTTCCTCTGCATCATTGGCCGCGTAAGCAGTAACCTCAGAAATTAATGACAGCATCCAGATATACATTTCATATACCTTGTCGATGCTCTGCAGCAGATTCTTCTCATGCTGCCTGATGTCGCCGCTATTTGATTGATGATAAGCGTATAACGACTGTAAAACTTTTACCCTTAGGTGTCTGCGATTTAACATTTAATAAGAACGATTTTAGTCCGCCAACTGGCGGATCTGATTTTATGATTAATAGGTTGATTTCACTTTTTTAATATCGGCAATCCGCTTTTCTGCAATTTTATTTGCTGCTAATATTGTTGATATTTTCTCGGCTTGCGAGAGTTTTAATACATTCCGTGTAGCCTCGTAAATATTCTCTGTTAACTGCATGGTGCGCTTTTTACTGAAACCCATTAGTTCGGAGTAGCAATTAATAATGCCCCCTGCATTGATAACATAGTCCGGTGCAAATATAATTCCCCTGTCGAGCAACATCTGCCCATGCACATTTTCATCCTCCAATTGATTATTTGCCGAACCGGCAATAATGCTACATTTTAACTTATTTATTGTTTGTGTATTAACGGTTGCCCCCAGGGCGCAAGGCGCATATATATCGGCATCAATATCAAAAATACTATTGTTTGATATCCCTTCGGCGCCGTATTTTTTCGCTATCTGCCCTACGCGTTCTTCGTTAATATCACTTGCGTATACTTTTACGTTTTCGTCGCGCAATAATTTCACCAGATGTTCGCCCACATGGCCTATTCCCTGCACAATTACCGATTTTCCGGTTAACGTATCTGTACCATACCGTTCTTTTACACATGCCTTAATCCCCATAAAAACACCTAAAGCTGCTATCGGGGCCGGATCACCGCTACCTCCTATTGACTCAGGTACACCGGTGACGTGTTGTGTCTCCATTCTGATGTATTCCATATCCCGCGGATTTGTGCCTACATCTTCGGCGGTAATAAACTCCCCGTTAAGGTTTTTTATAAAACGCCCAAACTTGCGTAGCAACGCTTCGGTTTTGTCTTTATGTGCATCGCCAATAATTACTGCTTTACCGCCGCCAAGATTAAGCCCGGCAATGGAAGCCTTATAGGTCATGCTTTTTGATAAGCGCAGCACATCCTGCAAAGCATCCTTTTCTGTTTTATAGGCCCACATCCGTGTTCCACCCAGGGCTGGCCCTAATGTGGTGTCATGAATTGCAATGATCGCTTTTAAACCAGTATCCGGATCGCTGCAAAACACAACTTTCTTGTGCCCGTAGGTTTCAAGCTGATTAAATATCGAATCTTCGGGGTTTAGTGCTGGCATTAGAAATGACAAGTATTTTATTTTTTTGGGCTCCTGCAAAAGTAGCTGTTTTTTTTATTGTCACAAAGATTTATTTAATTGAGTTGGAGAGGGTTTGAAAAAGCCCGAAAGCCGGGAAAGTCAATAAAGTCCGAAAGTCGGGAAAGTCAAACTTGCGAAGTTTTAAAAACTTCGCAAGTTTGACTTTCCCGACTATCGCAGCTTCTTTCGGACTTCCGGACTTTACTGACTTTCCCGACTCCTTCTATTGAAAAATCAATTTCATTACCCTACTTTTGGATTCGGACTTACCGAATGCCGGTTTTTCGGGCTTTACTGATTTTCCGGTCTTTTGAACTACTGCTTATGAAGGACCTCGCATATCTTAACAAATTTTTTTATAAATATCGATGGAGGCTTATACCTGGGGTACTGTTCGTCATAATTTCCAATATTTTTGGTATACTGCCGGCTCAGGTTATCCGTGTGGCGTTTGATTTGGTTACCGAAAACATCAGCACCTATCAACTATTTGCAGGCTTTGACAGGCAATCTGTAATTTATGACATATTTGGCTCCAGCTTATTTTTATTTGGCATTTTGGTATTAGTGTTGGCTTTGTTGCGTGGCTTGTTTCTGTTTTTTATGCGGCAAACCATTATCCTGATGTCGCGCCATATTGAATATGACTTAAAAAACGAGATTTATCACCATTACCAGTTATTATCCCTTGCCTTTTACCGCCGCCACAATACTGGCGACCTGATGAACCGTGTAACCGAAGATGTTTCCCGAGTGCGCATGTATCTTGGTCCCGGCATTATGTATTCTATAAATACGGTAGTATTATTTATAATGGTAATATATGCCATGTTAACCGTTAACGTGCGGCTGGCTGTGTTTTCGGTATTACCGTTACCTATTTTGGCGGTTATTATATACTATGTAAATAATATTATAAACTTCCGCAGCGAAAAAATACAACAGCGGCTTTCGGCACTCTCAAGCTTTGTACAGGAAAATTTTTCGGGCATACGGGTTATCAAATCCTACGTGCGCGAGCAACATGTACGCGAAAGCTTTGCTGATGAGAGCGAAAATTACAAAATGCACTCCATGGCCCTGGCTAAAGTACAGGCATTATTTTACCCGTTAATACTGTTACTGGTAGGTTTAAGCAACGTTATTACCATGTATGTGGGCGGCATTGAGGTAATGAAAGGCAACATAACGTCGGGCAATATTGCGGAGTTTATTGTGTATCTAAATCAGCTTACGTTCCCGGTTATCTCTTTAGGCTGGGTTACTTCGCTTATACAACGGGCTGCGGCATCGCAAAAACGCATCAATGAATTTTTACACCAGCAACCGGAAATCGTATCGCCAAATGTTTTACCCCAACCAGTTAAAGGGCAAATTGAATTTAACAATGTATCTTTTGTTTATCCTGATACCGGTATACAGGCTTTAAAAAACATAACATTTGCTGCAAATCCGGGCGAAATGGTGGCTATTATCGGGCGTACAGGCTCGGGGAAGTCAACAATTGCCAATTTAATTATGCGCATGTATGATACCACCGGTGGCAATATTTTAATAGATGGGCAAACAATAACGCAACGCAACCTCGAAAGTTACCGCTCACAAATTGGCTTTGTACCGCAGGAAGTTTTTCTATTTTCGGACACCATTGCCAACAATATTGCTTTCAGTGCCGATGTACTTGATATGCCCGCGGTGGAGCAGGCGGCAAAAGATGCCGCCGTTTATGGCAACATAATGGAGCTCGAAAAAGGTTTTGAAACGCTGATAGGCGAACGCGGCATAACACTTTCGGGTGGTCAAAAGCAGCGTGTTTCAATAGCGAGGGCGATAGTTAAGCAACCTCAGATCCTTATTTTTGATGATTGCCTGTCGGCAGTTGATACCCGTACCGAAGAAGAAATACTGAACCATTTGGGACGTAATATGCAGGGCAAAACAAGTATTATTATTGCCCACCGCATATCAACCATAAAAAATGCCGATAAAATATTAGTAATGGATAAAGGCGAGATTGTGGAGCAGGGTAACCACTCCTATTTAATGGAATTAAAAGGAATTTACTTCGAATTATATGAAAAACAACTGCTCGAAGAAGCCGAAAACGTTTAGATTTATTTAAAATAATACTATAAATGCTATAAAAATTATAATTATATTCGATTTAATACTTGTACTTTGAAAAATTATTTATATTTATGCCAACCAAAAACTAGTTGACAATAAAATATTACTATGGGAGATTTTGAAAACAGAGAGCGTGAAGAGGTTTTTTCGAAGAAGGTGAGAGCCGGGAAGAGAACTTATTTTTTTGATGTAAAAGCAACACGATCAAATGATTATTACGTTACGATTACTGAAAGCAAAAAACGTTTAGAAGACGGCGTTTTTATCAAACACAAAATTTTCCTTTATAAAGAAGATTTTGAAAAATTTGCCGAAGGCCTAAAAGATACCATCGATTATATTAAAGCAAACCAGGAAGTAGTTGAAAAACGCTACGAATACAGCGAAAGCCCAGAAATTGCTAAAACCGCCGACGAAGATTTCTCCTTCGAAATATAATCTCCGAACAAAACTAAACTAAACTTATAATGAAAGCTGTCTCCTTAAAAGACGGCTTTTTTTTGTAATATCTATTTCACCACTTCCATTTTTCAAATAACGGCCCGTTTTTTCTGTTATCTTTGCGAAAATTTTGGGGGCCGATTACCCGGGTTGATTCATTATGGATCTGTTAGTCCGGCAAATTACACACCCAATCTAACTTAATCAATTTATAAAATGGGTTTACAATGTGGTATTGTGGGTTTACCAAACGTAGGGAAATCAACACTTTTTAATTGCTTATCAAACGCCAAAGCACAGGCGGCAAACTTTCCGTTTTGCACTATCGAACCAAATGTTGGTGTAATTACCGTTCCGGATGAGCGCTTAACCAAGCTTACCGAAATAGTGAAGCCCAAAAGTATTGTTCCAAACGTTATAGAAATTGTTGATATAGCAGGTTTGGTTAAAGGGGCAAGCAAAGGCGAAGGTTTAGGTAACCAATTTTTAGCTAATATAAGGTCAACCAACGCCATTATCCATGTTTTACGTTGTTTTGATGATGATAATGTAATTCACGTTGATGGGTCTGTTGACCCGATTCGTGATAAAGAGATCATTGATACTGAATTACAGTTAAAAGACCTCGACTCTATAGAGAAAAAAATACAGAAGGTAGAAAAAGCAGCTAAAACAGGCGGCGATAAAGAAGCAAAAAAAGCATTTGATGTTTTGTCTGTTTATAAAACCCATTTACTGGCGGGCAAATCGGCACGTACCGCTCCTGTTGCCGAAGAAGACAAAGAATATATTGCCGATATCTGGCTGCTTACTGCCAAACCGGTAATGTATGTTTGTAATGTTGACGAAGGTGCCGTTAATACCGGCAACGCTTATGTTGAAAAAGTAAAGGCAGCGGTAAAAGAAGAAAATGCCGAAGTACTGATCATATCTGCACAAATAGAATCAGAAATTGCCCAACTTGAAACTTACGAAGAGCGCCAAATGTTTTTAGATGATTTGGGCTTAGCCGAATCAGGCGTAAACAAATTAATAAAGGCAGCTTACAAATTACTTAACCTGGCTACCTATTTTACAGCAGGTGTACAGGAAGTACGTGCATGGACTATTACTAAGGGCTTTACAGCACCACAGGCTGCCGGCGTTATACATACTGATTTTGAAAAAGGATTTATCCGCGCCGAAGTAATTAAATACGAAGACTTTGTGAAATTTAACGGATCTGAAGCTGTTATAAAAGAAAACGGCAAGCTTAGTGTTGAAGGCAAAACCTATATTGTGCAGGATGGTGACATTATGCACTTCAGGTTCAACGTTTAATTTTAAGAATCAGGATACAAGAATCAAGAGCCAGGAAACAGTGTTGAATATTCAATGTTATTTCCTGGCTTTTCTGTTTGTAGTAATCGCTAAGTCGCTGTTTTAAATTGCAGGGATTGTAAATTTAAACGTTGTTCCAATACCAACAGTGCTTTCAATATCAATTGTGCCGCCATGCTGGGCAACAAAATCATTAACCAGCAATAATCCTAACCCACTCCCCTGTTCATCGTTGGTGCCGGAAACGGAAGTGACATCAATTTTCTTAAATAATCGTCCCTGTATTTCGGCGGACATACCAATACCCGAATCTTCAATAAAAACACGAATCATTTGTTCATCCGGTTTGGCATTTATAATAACAGAGCCTCCGGCAGGTGTATATTTAATGGCGTTTGTAACCAAATTCTGAACAATTGATCGCAGCATTAACGAGTCAGCCATTACATAAATATCACCTGATATTTTATTTTCGAGCAGAATTTCTTTTTGTGCGGCATTAGGTCGCAGTAATTCCAACGACTGGTCAATTCCATCGGCCAACTTTATCTTCTCGGGATTAAAATTTGTTCCATCGCTCTGTTTCTTCGCCCAGTCAATTACGTCATTTAGCTGATCAAGCACCCTTTTTGATGTGCGGTGAATAATTTGCGATAATTGTTTAACCTGATGGGGCGGCAAATTCTCAGGATCTTCATTCAACCTGCCCGACGATGCCAATAATGCCGTTAAGGGGTTACGCAGGTCATGTGATAATACCGAAAGGAACTTATCCTTCGATAAATTGAGTGCCTTTAATTCGTCATTAAGGTTTTCCAATTCAACAGTACGCTCCAGCACCCGCTTTTCCAGATCGCGGTTCAACATTATTAAATCATTATTTATGGTCTGCAATTTTTCTTCCTGCCGCATTAAAAGCTGGTTCTTTTTATAAAGCTCTGCAAAAATGGCAACTTTTGATCGTAGTATCTCGGGGTTAAATGGTTTCCTTATAAAATCAACTGCACCCGCCTGGTAACCCTTAAACATCGCGGCCTCTTCATAGTCATGAGCGGTAATAAAAATGATGGGGATATTTTTTAACTTGTCCCGCTGATAAATAAGCTCCGCCGTTTCGTACCCATCCATAATAGGCATTTTTACATCCAGCAGAATTAACGAAAAATCTTCTTCCCTTAAAAGTATCCTTAACGCCTCCTTACCTGACGTGGCTTTAAAAAATGTATATCCCTCCTTTTCCAACACAACTTCCATTGACATCAAGTTGTTATCGTTGTCATCAACCAAAAGTATTTTTATGCCCATTTCAGGTATTTTATTTATCATATTAAACTATTACACTATTTAATAAGCCAAACCCGCATAAGCGACAGCAATTGCTCGGTTTTAACCGGTTTGGTGATATAATCAGAAGCGCCTGATGAAATACATTTTTGCCTGTCGCCAATCATTGCCTTTGCAGTAACCGCAATAATGGGCAATGTTTTATTTCTTGCTTCTTTACGAATGATCTGTATGGTTTCATAGCCGTCCATCTCTGGCATCATGATATCCATCAATACAATGTCGATCTTTTTATTGTTGTTCAGGATCTCCAAAGCTTCCCTACCGCTCTCAGCGGTAATTACTTCAATGTTTGACCGTTCAAAAACGGCGGTTAAAGCAAACAGGTTTCGTACGTCATCATCTACTACTAATATCCGTTTCGAATCAAGCACATCGGTGTTAGGCCGTATGTCATCAATCATTTTCAGCTTGCTTTCGCTAACAAACTTTTTATTTACGTGCAATAATATCAATATTTCCTCAAGCAGGTATACATGGGAGTTAGGAGTTTTAGTAATAATTTTGTGATTAAGCCTTTTTAATTGAATCAGCTCATCCTGGGTAAAATCCCTGGCGGAGTGTAAAATTATAGTGGTATCCGGTTGTTTAAGCATGTTAATTTTACTCAACAAATCCATACCGTTGGCATCAGGCAATACAAAATCTACTACTATACAATCAAAAATGCCATTCTTCAACATCGAAAGCCCCTTTTTAGCAGTAGTAGCTACCTGTACTTCTACCACATCATTTGATAAAAGTTCAGTTAACCTTTGCAGTTCTGCTTGATTGTCCTCAATAATCAATACCTGTTTTTTGGTATGCTTATGAAAGTTTACTATCCCTGAGATCAGCTCATCAAGCAAGTTGTTCGATAGTGGTTTTAAGCTAAAGCTTTTGGCTCCATATTTAAGCGCGGCTATCTTATTATCCTCGCCCGAAATAAGGTGTACCGGGATATGGCGGAAATTGATATCGTTTTTCAGCAGCTTCAAAATCTTCCATCCGTTTGATTCCGGCATGTTAACATCGAGTGTTATGGCAACGGGATTGTATTTCTGAATGCTTTCAAAAATTTCGAGATAACTGATCGCTACAACTACCCGCAAACCAAGGTCATGCGCTTTATCCATCAGGATTTTGGTAAAGCGCACATCATCCTCTATTACCAGCAAAACCTTATCTTCTGCAACAATAATATGCCTGTCATCATCCATCAGCAACTCAGCCGAATCGATGAGATTAGTTCTTATATGTGAAACGGCAGGATAAGGCTCTTTTGCAGGATAATTGATCACTGCTTTTTCTTCTTTATATTTTAATGGCAGATAAAGGGTAAACACACTTCCTTTACCCAGCTCACTTCCTACGGTTATGGTACCGCCCAAAAGCTCGGCAAAGCCCTTACTGATAGAAAGCCCCAAGCCTGTACCGCCATATTTACGGCTT
>OLKV01000259.1_pt1 | contig 19101 bp, 16 predicted proteins | sample 1604391 | NCBI WGS metagenome assembly OLKV01 (sample SAMEA104055711, study PRJEB20765) | soil metagenome | isolation source: soil | reverse complement strand
GGGAACAAACACCTGTATTTACGATGGCAAGGAAGTGGTTATGAACATCGATTCGGGCGCCTATATCCTGGGCGACGAAGGAAGTGGTTGTTACATCGGCAAAAAATTGCTGGTTGATTATTTGAGGGGCTATATGCCCGAAGCCGTACGTAAAAACTTTTGGGAAACCTTTAAGCTTACGCCTGATGATGTAAACGAAATTGTTTACACCCAGCCGCGTGCCAACCGTTTTTGTGCAAGCTTCAGCAAATTTGTGTATGATAACAACGTGCATATCGAATACTCACGCAACCTGGTACGTACTTCATTCGAAGATTTCTTCCGTAACCTGGTAACGCATTATCCCGATTATCAAAAATATTCTTTCAACTGTATCGGTTCGGTTGGTTACAACTTCCGCAACGTTTTAGAAGAATTGGTTATTGAAAACGGAATGGTAGTAGGTAACATTATCCGCTCACCTATAGATAACTTAGTGAAGTTCCACTTAGAACTTGCTCACAGTCAGATCTAAGTCTTTAGTCCTGAGTACTTAGTCTTAAGTCAAAAAACTAAAAAGCCTTTGTAATTATATTACAAAGGCTTTTTTATGCTAATTCGCGATAACCCCAAATTTATCGCCCCAACTTATTCCGACTTCCGACTCAAGACTAAGTACTTAAGACTTCAAACTAAGCCTCCACGCTCATATCATTAGTAAAAATCTTAGCGTATTTACGGCGATCAAACTTGTATAGTTTTGCGGCACGGTATGATACGCCTTTTTGTTTCTCGTCGAGTTCCTTTAAAAAGCCGAAGCTGAGCATCTTTTTCCTGAAGTTTCTTTTATCCAGTTTCTTGTTTAAAATGGCTTCGTACAGGGTTTGCAGCTGAGTTAAGGTAAATTTCTCGGGCAGCAACTCAAATGCTATAGGTTGATAGTTAAGGCGACGGCGAATTTTGCTGAAGCCTGTATTAAATATCTCGGAGTGGTCAAACGCCAGTTTTGGCAGTTCATTAACAGGGTGCCAAAAAGCTTTCCGGGCAAATTGAGTTACCGGCCTTAGTTCTTTTTGTCCGTTTATGCGGATGAGTGCATAATAAGCAACGGTGATCACCCTCCCCTGCGGGTGCCTGTTCACCTCGCCAAAAGTGTGAAATTGTTCCATGTGGAGGTCGCGCAGACCGGTTAATTCATATAGAATCCGTTCTGCGGCATCATCAATACTTTCGTCCTGTTCAACAATATACCCCGGTAAAGCAAGCCAGTCTTTAAATGGCTCCTCGTTACGTTCTATAAGTAAAATTTTGAGCTCTCCTGCCTCAAAACCAAATATTACACAGTCGATCGAAAATACTGAATCAAATGTAGGTAGCTTTACTTCCAAACTTTGATAATTTTAGGTAAATAAATTTTTTTACTAAATGGTTAAGCGCTAAAGTAAAAAAAAATAAATTAAATTTAATGGTGTAATTCTCACACTGTATCTTCGTGCCTACAAATAAGCAGTGTAAAATGCATAAAATTTCAAAACTGGCGGTTCTTACGTCAGGCGGCGATGCCCCGGGCATGAATCCTTGTATCCGTTCAGTAGTAAGAACAGCTATATATAATGGTTTAGATGTTGTTGGGATCAGGCGCGGTTACCAGGGGTTGATAGAAGACGATATGTACGAAATGGAAGCCCGCTCGGTAAGTAATATTTTAAATTTAGGCGGTACCATTTTAAAAACAGCCAGATGTCTGCCTTTCCGTACCGATGAAGGTATGGAAACAGCTTATCAGAATTTAAAAAAACGCGGCATTGATGCCATTGTAGTAATAGGTGGCGACGGAACTTTCACCGGTGCATTGCGTTTCTCGAAAAAATATCCTGATATCGCCGTTTTAGGCGTACCGGGAACGATTGATAATGACCTGTACGGATCAACCTATACCCTTGGGTTTGATACCGCAACCAATACCGTTATTGAGGCTATCGACAAGATTCGCGATACTGCCGATGCACACGACCGTTTGTTTTTTATTGAAGTAATGGGACGCGACTCGGGCGCTATTGCGCTGCGTGCCGGAATTTCATGCGGTGCCGAAGCAATTTTATTACCCGAAAAAGCTACCGCTATTGACGATTTGATTGAAAACCTTAAAGGAGGCCAAACCAATAAAAAATCATCGAGCATCGTTATTGTTGCCGAAGGCGATAAAAATGGCGGGGCTTATGATATTGCGCAAAAAGTACAAAAAGAAGTAAAGTTTTACGATGTAAAGGTTACCATACTGGGCCATTTACAACGCGGAGGCAGCCCTTCGGCGTTTGATAGGGTATTGGGCAGCCGCCTGGGTTATGCTGCGGTAAACGCGCTCATAAAAGGCGAATCGCAGATGATGGTGGGCCTTGAAGCTAATCACATTAAGCTAACAAGCCTTGATGAGGCCCTTACACAACACGAGTTTAAACTAGAAGAGGATTTGATGGAGATGGCAGCAATACTATCTATCTAAAAATAAATGATTGCAATTGTATATAGCGGATCAAATTATGCCGATTGGAGGCTGGCTGATAAAGACAGTATTATAGCCACTTTTAAAACCAGTGGTATAAATCCTTATTTTAACGATGAGAAGCAAATTATACAACTGCTGAGCAAAAACATCAACCTTATACATCACGCCGAAGAAATAAAACGCATTTATTTTTTTGGTGCAGGCTCATCCTCTATCGAACTTAAAAATACCGTTTATAACGCCCTCTCTGCTTTTTTTAAATTTGGCAAAGTAACCGTTGAGCACGATATTACCGGAGCAGCCATTGCCTGCTGCAAAAATGCACCCGGTATTGTAAGCATTATTGGCAGCGGCACCAACGCAGGTTGGTACGATGGTAAAAAAGTAAAACCGAACAATTACGGACTCGGCTATATTCTGGCTGATGAAGGCTCCAGCAACTGGCTTGGCCGGCAACTGATAAAAAGCTTCATGAATGAAAGCATGCCCGCCAACATCAACAAAAAATTTGTTCACCGGTACGATCTGGACCGTAAAACACTGCTCGAAAAAGTTTATCGCCAAAAACAACCTGCCTTATTTTTAAGCTCATTTAGTGATTTTTATGTGGATAATAAAGATGATATCTACATAAAAAATATCATCAAAACGGGCTTTGATAAGATGGTAAAAACATATTTATTACCCCTGCATGATGAACATCCGGATGCTTTTTTGTACTTTGCGGGCTCAATTGCAGCAGGTTTCCAGAGTCAATTGCACGAAGCCGCTGCCGATGCAAATCTTAAAATTGCAAACATCATTAAAGAACCCATAAACAATATATTAACATACTATTCAAGCAAAAATTAAAAAATCATGAAAATAGGAATTAACGGTTTTGGCCGTATTGGCCGCCTGGCCTTCAGAGCAGCAATTGAAAGAGCAGACATTGAAGTTGTAGGTATTAATGACCTGGTTGAGCCTGATTATATGGCTTACATGTTAAAATACGATTCAACTCACGGTCCTTTCAAAGGCACTATTGCTGTTGAAGGTGGTAATTTGGTGGTTAACGGTAAAACTATCCGTGTTACTGCTGAAAAAGACCCGTCTAACTTAAAATGGAATGAAGTTGGCGCTGAGGTTGTTATTGAATCAACCGGTTTGTTTTTAACACAAGAAACCGCCCAAAAACATATTGACGCAGGCGCTAAAAAAGTAGTAATGAGCGCTCCGGCTAAAGATGACACCCCTACATTTGTAATGGGTGTAAACCATAAATTATTAACTGCGGCACATACTATCGTATCAAACGCTTCATGTACTACCAATTGCCTTGCTCCTATTGCAAAAGTATTAAACGATAGCTTTGGCATCGAAGAAGGCTTAATGAGCACTGTACACGCTGTTACAGCTACTCAAAAAACAGTTGACAGCCCTTCGGCTAAAGATTGGAGAGGTGGCCGTGGTGCTTACCAAAACATCATCCCTTCATCAACAGGTGCAGCTAAAGCGGTTACTTTGGTAATCCCTGAGCTTAAAGGTAAATTAACAGGTATGTCATTCCGCGTTCCGGTTGCCGACGTTTCTGTTGTTGATTTAACTGTACGCCTTAAAAAAGGTGCTTCTTACGAAGAGATCAAAAAAGCAATGAAAACTGCTTCAGAAGGCGAACTTAAAGGTATTTTAGGTTATACCGAAGATGATGTTGTTTCTGAAGATTTTAAAGGTGACGCACGCACATCAATTTTTGATGCAAAAGCTGGTATCGCTTTAAATGATAACTTCGTAAAAGTAGTATCATGGTACGATAACGAATGGGGTTATTCAAACAAACTAATCGACCTGGTTCAGGAATTAGCTAAAGTTTAATACTTACAAACCATAATAAAACCGGCTCGCAGTATCTGAGAGCCGGTTTTTATTAGTTATAACTTTGAGCAAGTTTCAAGAACGATGAAACGCTTATTCGCTGATAAACTTAGCGGCAAATTCCCTCGCAAAGGCTTCGAGTTTTCTGCAGCCTAAATAAGCGTCGCTGTTTACATTATAATCTTCCCATAATTTCCCGCTGCGTAAAAAAGTCCCTGTTTCTACAAAACTTTTGGCTATTTCTTCTGGCACCCCAGCCTGCAATATCCCGTTTAAAGCCTGTTCATCACTAAACTCAACCCATTGCAATTCAGGCTTGCCAATTGCAGCGCCTAAAATTGTCGCAACTTCAACGGCAGTTCGCTCGTCACTCGCCACATAACGAAAGCTCTTCCCGGTAAACCCCTCTTTAATTGCATCAGCTGCTGCATCTGCAATATCTTCGGGGTGTACCAATATAAGTTTGGTACTCCCTGGATAATTTGAACCCAGGATACCCATATTTTTAATCATCCCGATAAGGCCATAATAATTAACATAGAAAAATGGTGGACGGAGATGTTTTACCGATACATTTTGCAACTTGTTAAGCGTATTTTCTACCTTCTGTGCAGCCAAAATTGGTGTTGGCCCATTAGCAAGATGGGCACCCATACTACTTAAATTAACAACGCCCTGTACACCCGCTTGCTCGATAGCCTTAGCATAATTTTGGCCAATACCTGTTATATACTCGTCAAGGTTGCTGGCACCAAAATTGGGAGGCACCATGGTATAAACCACATCGGCGCCAGTGAATGCTTTTACCAAAAATGCAACATCCGTTACTGAGCCAATAGCTGCCGTAGCACCCAGCTCCTCAATTTGCGCTACCTTGTCTGTATTACTGCTAACGATGGTTACCTTATTACCCTTACCAATTAATTGCTTGGCTAAAGGCTTACTGATATTTCCTAATGACCCTGTGATTGTGATTTTCATATTTTTATTTTTTTATTTAAAACAAAGGTATATTTGTACTTACTTTTATACAAGTACTTACCCTAAAGTATGTAACCATGACAGATGTAAAAGCGAGTTCAACCATTCAGGAAAACAAACAGGCGGCATTTAAAGAATGCCCGGTAACCTTTGTTATGGAAAAAATTGGCGGTTATTGGAAACCCATCATTTTATTTCACCTATTATCGGGCACTAAGCGATACAGCGAGTTAAAGAAAGCTATTCCCACGATTACCGAAAAAGTGCTGATCCAACACCTAAAGCAACTGGAAGCTGATGATTTAGTGGTTAGGAAAGCTAAGCCCGTGGTGCCTCCATTTGTTACCTACAGTCTTACGCGCTCGGGGCAGAAATTAAAACCAGTTTTATATGCAATGGCAATTTGGGCTATTGATCAAAGTACGGGAGGTTCAACCATAATCTATAAAAGCCTGGATGATTTTCCGGGGGATACTGCCATCTAGATATTGACAGAAAAAAAACAAATTCTTTTAATTTAACGATGCTTCTTTTACAATATTTTCAATCACAACATCGTTAAGTATATACTTCGTTTACTTAATTCTTACGCCTATGAAACTGTTTGCTTATGCCGGGAACATGAATGTGGAAGAATTTTCAAAAGTAGTTCCATCAGCAAAAAAAATAGGAATAGCCAAACTACCCGGCTATCGTTTTATATTTAATAAAACCGCCGAGGATCAGTCGTCAAAAGCAAACATTATCCCCTCTGCTGAGCCCGAAGAAATAGTTTGGGGCATTTTAATTGAGTTTGACGAAAACGAAAAACCAAACTTTTACAACCCGGATACCTGGAGCAGCGATTTTAAACTGGAGCGTGTAACCTGTTTTGATCCCGATGATGAAATCCATCATGCCGAAACTTTTATAGCCCATCCGCATGCCGTAAACTCGCACCTTTTGCCTTATGACTGGTATCATAAAAAAATGATCCGATTGGCCAAATACGCGCAATTGCCCGCACAATACATCAATAAAATATTCCTGATGAAGTTTAAAACCGACCCTGACGACGGGCGGCGTTTAAGATGGCTTTACCAATTAAAACAAAATGAGGGCGGCGATTATTTAGCGTCGCATTTGTACTGAATTTTTGAAAATTCATCCTTCACTTATAACACGATAAACAATAGAATCAGGGAATCTTACCCCGTTAATATAGTTACCGATGAACGGTATTTTGGAATTTTCCTTCCCGGTATTTAGTTGAAGTCTTAACAAATTAAATAAACGGTCCTGATCATCAACTAAAACTATATCGTACAATGAAATCTTTAAATTATTCTCCTCAATAATATCATTAATTTGTGTCAGCGATTTCCTTGAACCTTTCTCCTTTATTTCCGGAATACCTAAGACAAGACGCCAATCTTCTCCCTCTTGATTTTTTGTTAAAGTAGCAATAGTGAATATAAAACCCTTTTCATCAAGCACTTTAATCAAATCTTCTGCGTTTTTTTCTAAATCAACTACCAATATTGCTGTATCCATGATAACACTCCTCCTTTTAAATTATTAATAGCATTGTACAATTCATTTGCCTGGGCATCACTCCACTCTTTATATCTGGCACTTTCGTTCCAATCTCTAACAATATTCCAGCTAATTGAAAAATCCAAATCAGATTTTAATTTGGTTTTGTGATCTTGTTCTATACCGGCAAGTTTAATTAGTTTATCTAAATCATGAACGTAAAAATCGTTAATAAATGACTTACTTGGAATCTCATTCGAATTAATTTGCTTTGCAATGCAAGCTTTTAAACTGCATTCCACAGCATAACCCGCCAGATAATATGCTCCGTTAAAACATTTTTGATCTAATAATAATTTACTTTCTTTAATCCTTTCAACTGTTAACAATTCCAAAAGCTGTTTAGTCATAAATTTAAATCTTTATAAAGATAATAATTTACTCTTTTATTTTCATCGCTTCTTGCTGTATAGATACCTTTTCAGATTCCCCAAACTAAACAATCATGAGCATTTACTATGGATTTGATTGAAAACAGAAAAACCTTAAGAATTTACAGACAAACGCGTTGTGTATAAATTCTTAAGGTTGTTTGCATTTTGTCGCTAAGGGCAATTAAGCCTGGCTATTTAACCCGGCTTCAACAGGATATGTTCTGTAAGCCAGATAAAATAACAACATATCTGGCAGCGAAATTAATAAAATATTAGCCGGATTAATGTCCGAAATACTGCTAATTGTTTGAAAGATCAATAAAAACAATCCAATAAAGCCACCTATCAGATACACTGCACGAAGTTTAGGGCTACTCATTTCCGAGAAATTTATTTAAGATAACGTAATAACCCTTGTACGACATTTTAAAATAAAAGTTGTTTTAATTAATTATTAATATTTACCTATTTTTTTAACTCATACTTAGCCGGAACATTTTCCACTCTTTTAAAAACAATCCCTGCTAATGGTGGAACGGTGATGTTTATAGAATTTTCGCGCCCATGCCAGTTAACTACTTCAGCAGTAACAGGGTTTGAATTTCCTACTCCAGTGCCCCAAAATATGGTTGCGTCTGAGTTAAATATCTCCGCCCATTTACCGTTGGCAGGTACACCTACGCGATAATTATGATGGGTCATCGGGGTCATGTTTAAAACAACCACCAGATCATTTTCCCTATCGTGCCCTTTACGGTTATAAACTAAAATTGAGTCGTTTGCGTTGCCGCCATCAACCCATTCAAAACCGGTTGATTCAAAACCTTTTTCGTATAGGGCAGGTTCATCGCGGTAAACATGGTTTAATGCTTTAACCGCTTCTTTTATGCCCTGATGATTAGGATATTCAAGCACATGCCAATCTAACGAGTGCTGGAAATTCCATTCGTTTCCCTGACCAAATTCAGCTCCCATAAAGAGTAGTTTGGTACCCGGGTGTGTAAACATAAAGGTATACAGCAGGCGCAGGTTTGCAAATTGCTGCCACTCGTCACCGGGCATTTTGCGCAGCATGGAGCCTTTACCATAGACCACCTCATCGTGCGAGAAAGGCAGCATAAAGTTTTCTGTAAAGGCATATATCAAGCTAAAGGTTATTTCGTTGTGATGATATTTTCTAAATAAAGGATCTGTTGAGAAATAATTTATCGAATCGTGCATCCAGCCCATCATCCATTTCATCCCAAAGCCAAGGCCACCTGTGTAAACCGGCCTGCTCACCCCTGTAAACGAAGTTGATTCTTCGGCAATGGTTTGCGTATCAGGAAAATGGCTATAAACCGCTTCGTTAAATTCTTTTAAAAATGATATCGCTTCCAAATTCTCATTTCCGCCAAATATATTGGTTTCCCACTCGCCGTGGTTTCGCGAATAATCAAGGTAAAGCATTGATGCTACTGCGTCAACGCGTAAACCGTCAGCATGGTACCTCTCCAGCCAAAACAAGGCATTACTAATTAAAAATGCGCGTACCTCGTTGCGTCCGTAATTAAATATGTATGATTTCCAGTCGGGATGAAATCCTTTGCGCGGGTCGGCATGTTCATATAGATGCGAACCATCAAATTTATACAACGCATGAATATCGCCCGGAAAATGTGACGGCACCCAATCCAGTATTACGCCTATCCCGGCCTTGTGCAATTCTTCAATAAGGTACATTAGTTGTTGCGGCGTTCCGTATCTTGAAGAGGCTGCAAAAAAACCGGTGATCTGGTAGCCCCAGCTCGGATAAAACGGATGCTCCATTATCGGCATAAACTCCACGTGCGTGAAACCCATTTCCCTTATATACGGAACCAGTTTACCTGCAAGTTGGTCATAAGTTAAAAACTCATCAGGACTCTCCGGACTACGTGCCCACGAGCCCAGGTGCATTTCATAAACAGAATAAGGCCTGTTTAAGGCGTTATGCCCGGCGCGATTAGCCATCCAGTCGCCATCCTGCCATTCATAATAAGTATCGGCCACTACCGATGCTGTTTTTGGAGCAACTTCCCATCGCAGGGCAAAAGGATCACTTTTTTCAAGGTCCTCTCCTGTCGACGATTTTATATAATATTTATATGTTTCGTTATTGCCTACATTGGGTATAAATCCTTCCCAAATCCCCGACCCATCCCAGCGCACATACAAACCGTGTGAGCCACGATTCCAGCCGTTAAAATTGCCGATAACCGAAATATACTCCGCATTTGGTGCCCAAACAGCAAAGTAAGTACCTACAACCCCATTGAGCTCAATCACGTGCGAACCCAGTTTTTCGTACAGCTTATAATGCTTGCCCGATTTAAAAAGAGCAATATCAAAATCAGTAAAACGGCTATACGGTTCAACCGCTTTAAATTCGGCAACTGCTACCTCATCCTTCTTCTTTTTTACAGCTTTAGGTTTTAATTCGGCGGCGGCTTCTTTTACCGGTGTTGCTTTAGCTGTTACCTTTTTTTTTGCCGCAGGCTTTACTTCGGGTAGATCAGTTTCGGTTTTAATGATTTTTTTTGCCATAGTATACAGAGCGCCTATGAAGGCCCCAGGTTAGTTGGAATGTGCAGGTATTAATTGGTTTATCAAATATAGTGATTAGCGGTTGGAGATTGGCGATTAGTTTTCTCTAATACGAAAATCAATTTCAGTAAGATTAATATTTTGTTAAGCAACATCACCATGAACCATGATCCATCAACTATGAACTACAATCCAACAACACAACTAACCTCTAACACTTACTTAACAATTTCTATCTGCTTAAAGTTCTTGGTAAATTTAAATTCAATGCATTTGTTATCATCAACGCTAAACGGAATGTCTTTACCATCGGCCAATATCTTTGTTGGACTAAACGGAACACCAATAATATTAAAATAATAACTCTCGTACCTTGGGGTATAAAGCCCTTCCAGGCTTTGCTGAATTGTAAATAATGATGGTTTCCCGTTTACAACAAACTTCTTCTCCAGATAAATATCCTGCTCGTAAGCAAATGTTTCGCCGTAATCTTCAAAAAGGAAAGAATTAACTTCGTAACTACTATAGTATACATTTAACTTTACTTCTTCAATCTCCTTTTCGCCAACATATTGCATCACAGGGTATTCCGGTATTACGGAGCCTGCTTTAATAAACAACGGAATAATGTCCAAAGGTGTCGGCACATCCACTTCTTTTCCGCCTTCAACTAATTCAAGGGTCCAGTAGTTATACCATTTCCCTTTTGGCAGATAAACCATGCGGCTTTCCTGCCCGGCTTCTAATACAGGGCAAACCAATATTTTATCACCATAAGTAAATTCATCCTGGCGGAAATGATTTTTAACCTCTTCCTGCTCCTGCATTACAATAGGTCTTAATATAGGGAAGCCATAACGGTGATGCTCCCAAAATGTAGAATATAAATAAGGCAATAAACGGTAACGAAGTTCAATAAACTTGCGGTTTATGGCAGTAAAAGGCTCACCAAAACTCCATGGTTCACGCTCTTTGGTATCGCCGGCCGAGTGTGCCCGCATAAACGGCGAGAACGTGCCCATCTGTATCCAGCGGGTAAACAACTCGCCATCTGGCTCGCCACTGAAACCACCAATATCGGTACCGCAAAATGAAATGCCTGATATTGATAAACGCTGGCATTGGATATTACCCAGCTTTAAATGTTCCCACGATGCTACGTTATCGCCCGTCCAAACAGACGAGAAACGCTGAACGCCAGAATATCCCGCCCGGGTAATGGTAAAAGGGCGTTTATTTTTCATCAGCTTGCGCAACCCTTCGTAAGTGGCGCGTACCATTTGCATACCGTATACATTATGCGCCTTGCGGTGCGATCCGCGGTGCCCGTCGTACTGGTGACGTACATCAAGCGGAAAAGTGCCTGCGCCAAATACGGCGGGCTCATTCATATCGTTCCAAACACCGGCAACGCCTATTTGTACCAATTCATCAAACAAACCTGCCCACCATTCCCTAACTTCGGGATTGGTAAAATCAGGAAACTGGCAACGGCCGGGCCAAACATGCCCTTCCATAAAATAGTCATCACCACGGCGGCAGAAGTAACGGTTCTTTTTACCCTCTTTAAACACCGAGTAATTATCATCCACGCGTATGCCAGGATCAATAATCACTACCGTTTTAAAACCGTCAGCAGCTAACTCTTTGATCATTTTCTTAGGATCAGAAAAATACTTCTTGTTCCAGGTAAAACAACGATAACCGTCCATATAATCAATGTCGAGGTAAATACCGTCGCAAGGGATCTTATTTTCGCGGAAACCTCTGGTTATTTTTTTCACCTTAGCCTCGGGATAATAACTCCAGCGGCATTGATGATAGCCCAGTGCCCAAAGCGGCGGCATAGGGTGCGTACCGGTTAAAAAATGGTAGCTCTTTACCACGTCCATCATGTGCGGCCCATGGATATAATAATATTGCAGTTCGCCGCCATCGGCCCAAAAACTGGTTTTGGTAGGATCTTCGGCACCAAAGTCAAAATGAGCTTTAAAAGTATTATCGAAAAAAATACCGTGTGCTATGCCTTCATTTACACTGATATAAAACGGAATGCTGCGGTAAAGCGGGTCTTGGTTCCAGGCAAATGAGTAAGCATCGGTGTTCCAGTTTTTAAGCCTTTTGCCGCGCAGGTTAAGCTCTGTGGGTTTGTCGCCAAGGCCAAAAAAACTTTCTTCGGTATCGCAAGTTTTGGTACAGAATACATAGTAACCGCCATATTTAACATTCTCTTCCCAATGCATCGGTACTGCGTCAGCACTGGTAATGTGTCCCTTTATATCAGAAAATGATATAAAGAAATCTTGCTTCCGGATATGACAGTTTACCACGCTGGTAGAAACACGAAATTCGAGATCATCTTCGGCTAAATTAAATAAGATGGCTTTTTGCTCCAATTTAGGAACGGCGTATGAGAATTCTTCCAAAAACACGCCGTGCGGTGCTAAGCGTACCCTTATAATTTCGTCGGTAACAATAACTACCTCTACTTTTGCATCCCCATCACTAAAACAAAATTTATTTCCCAGCTGATCCACATGATTGGGCACCCCCAGATATTTTTTTATGATGGGCTTTATTCCATCAGCAGGGTTATTAAGGTGGTGGAATTCTTCTTCCTCTTCAACTAATTTATTATCTATCAGCTCCGGTTTTAGTATCTTTTCTTCCATTCAAAAATATTAGTCGCTTTCACAAATATGTTCAGTGTGTATCTTTAACGCAATATACAATATTCCAATCTATATTTAAACCCTTTTTAATGCTAATTTTTTGAATGTCGCGTCAGTAAAAAGTCTTTAATCGATAGTAAAAAGCATTTTTTATAATTCAATATTTCATGCAGATCAAACTATGATCATGCTGTTTCTATGATCTGAATCTCGTTGCTATCCTGCACAAACAAAACCGAAATTGCTGCCAAAAACATAAACACCCCCGCTATAACCAATGCATAAATGGCCTGATTATTATAAACGTATTTTACAATAGGACCGCCTATAATACCATTAACAATTTGCGGAAACGTGATAAAAAAGTTAAAAATGCCCATATATACCCCTATTTTTTTTGCGGGGATTGAGCTTGCTAAAATGGCATAAGGCATAGCCAATATGCTGCCCCAAGCCAAACCAATCCCAATCATAGGTAAAATAAGCAGGTAATCATTTTGAATAAAGAAGATGGAAATCAACCCCAGGCCACCCATTACTAACGAAAACGCATGTGTTTTTTTACGGCTGGTTTTACGCACAATTTTTGGCAGCAGCAGCGCATACACAGCCGATACCGCGTTATAAATACCAAACAAAACCCCAACCCAGTTGCCTGCGTTATTATAAGCCAGGGATGTGGTATCAGTAGCTTTGAGGTGATAAACATGACCAGCAATGGCAGGCATTGTAAATACCCACATAGAAAATAATGCGAACCACGAGAAAAACTGTACCACCCCTAGTTGTTTCATGGTTTTGGGCATATTAACCAGGTCTGTAAGTATTTCGGCAAAGCCGCTTTGTTTTACCTTTTCGGGTTCTTTTTCGTGGAAGGTGGCATATACGGCCGGAGGATACTCTTTTGTTTTGATAACCGTCCACAGGATACTGGCTATGAGCACAATGCCACCAACATAAAACGAAAACAAAAGATTATTGGGTACATGACCCGCTTCGGCAGTTTTGGCGATGCCAAACCAGTTGGCAAATACATAAGGCAACCACGAACCAACAACCGCGCCAACCCCGATAAGGCAGGTTTGCATAGAAAACCCGTCGTTATGCTGACTATCGGGCAAATTATCAGCAACCAGCGCCCTGAATGGCTCCATAGCCACGTTAAACGAGGCATCCATTATCATCAGCATACCCGCGCCCACCACAATTGGGGGTATAAAAGCGGCCAGCATAGATGAGTTGGGCATAAAAAACAAAGCCAACCCTGATAATATTGCTCCGGTTAAAAAATAGGGCCTGCGTCGACCAAGCTTTGTCCAGGTGCGATCACTGTAATGGCCAATAATGGGCTGTATAATCATTCCGGTAATAGGCGCTGCCAGCCAAAACCACGACAAATGTTCTACATCAGCGCCAAAGGTTTGCAGTATCCGGCTAGCGTTCCCGGTTTGCAGGGCGAAACCAAACTGAATGCCCAAAAAACCAAAACTCATGTTAAAAATTTGCCAAAAGGATAACCGGGGCTTTTGGGCAATGCGGTGTAGTGTCATACTCAATTTTCAATTGTAACAGGTTACCGGTTAAATTATGGGGCCGCTTTTATTACGTTTTGCTGCTAAAATTGCAGCAACATGCCGCTCATTGCCGCAATTGTAACAGGCAAGCCATCCATTATATTATCCGTACGAAATTTATTACCGCTCAGCAAGTCCACAAACTCCCCCTCCCCACTTAAATTTAATGAATTAAGCAGATCAACAGGTAGTTTTACTTGTACTAAGCGTTCGTTTTGATTGAAATTGGTAATGACTAATATACGTTGTTTATTGGTATATCGTAAAAAGATGTAAAAATATTGATTAAACCAGCCCTCGTGCTCATTAGCGAGCATCAGTTCATAAAATTGGCCAGCGTTTAGCGCTTCATTATTATGCACAGCGTTTAATAAAGTGCTGTAAAACTGCCTAAGCTTCTGTTGATCTTCAGCTAACCGGGCGCCGTCAAACTGCCCGTTGTTCAGCCATTTTTGATGTTCTGGTACGCCCCAATAATCAAATATGGTGGTACGGCCGTCTTCGCCACTAAAACCTTCGATACCTGATGCAGGCTCCCCTACTTCCTGCCCAAAATAAATCATTACCGGGCCGGTTGATAACGTTGCTGTAACAATCATCCCCGGAACGGCTAACCATGGATTGCCTGCAAAATAGCGCGAGGCTATACGCTGCTCATCATGGTTTTCCATAAAGCGCAGCATGTGCTGGTCAATGCCCCGGCAATCATTATTCCACACCGCGTTTATGTCCCAGGTGGTGGCATTGTAATCGTGGCAGGTAAGCCGCCTGATAGCATCATATAACCCAACCTTATCATACAAATAATCAAACTTACCGGTAAACAAATATTTGCCATACAGGCCTGCGTTATAAGCCTCGCCAATGAAGATCAAAGCAGGATAAGTTGCCTTAATTTTAGGGATCACCCATCCCCAAAACTCAAAAGGCACCATTTCTACCATATCACACCTAAAGCCATCAACGCCTTTGGCGCTCCAGAAATTCAGGATGTCATAAATTTTATTCCACAGCGGCGGCACCGGGTCAAAATTGTGTGAATGACCGTTCAAATAATCGACCCCGTAATTAAGCTTTATGGTTTCAAACCAATCATTTATAGTTGGTGTGGCGCTAAACACATCATTTCCTGTTGCCCTGGCGGGATTTTCATCAAACCGTCCATCTTTTAGCGCGCTTTTAAATTCATCCCCACCCGGATTGTATCCGGCAGGCACTGCGAAGGATTGCCCCGGCACATAATAAAAATCATTTTTAGCGTCGAAGGCTTTGGTTTTATCATCATTCTCACCAAAATCGCGCACACCCTGGGGCCGTGTATCTGATGCATAAGTGCGGGCAACATGGTTGGGCACCAGATCCATAATTACTTTGAGGCCGTTTGCATGGCTGCGTTGTATCAGCGCTTCATACTCGCCCATCCGGTTTTTAACATCAACAGCCAGATCGGGATTAACATCATAATAATCTTTAATGGCGTAAGGTGAACCTGCGCGACCTTTCACAACATCAGGATCATCTGCTTTAATGCCAAATTGCGAATAATCCGTCATGGTAGCATGTTCAACCACGCCGGTATACCAAACGTGGGTAAAGCCCATGTTCTTTATCTCGATTAGCGCTTTATCGGTAATGTCATTAAACTTACCTGAGCCGTTTTCTTCTATTGAACCGCAATACTTATTAGTAGTATTTGTGTTGCCAAACAGACGCGGCAATAATTGATAAATGATCAGTTTGTGATTGGGTTGTGATTGATCCATTTCGTATTTAGTGTAAATTACAACTCCATTATTATTTCACCATTTGCCTTCACTAACTGAGGCTTATCACAAACTAAAACTGTTGTTGCTGTATCAGACAGGTTTTTGATCTGTACATACAGTTTGCTCACTTTAACATTTAAAATTGCACCGCGGAAGCCTACGTTAAACGAGAAAGACTGCCATTTACCCGGTAAAAACGGGTTAAAGGAAAGTCTACCGTCACGTATCCGCATTCCACCAAAACCTTCAACAACCGACATCCAGGTACCCGCCATCGAGGTAATATGGCAACCATCTTCAGTATCATTGTTATAATCGTCCAGATCTAAACGCGAAGTGCGCAGGTAAAATTCATAAGCGCGTGCTTCGTCACCCAGTTTGGCGGCTAAAATGGCGTGCACACATGGCGAAAGTGAAGATTCATGCACCGTACGCGGTTCGTAAAAATCAAAATTACGACGGATGGTATCCATATCATACTGATCTTCAAAAAAGTAAATCCCCTGCAAAACATCAGCCTGTTTAATATAGCACGAACGCAGAATCCGGTCCCAGCTCCATTTTTGGTTGATGGGGCGCTCACTTGCAGGCAAATCTTTCACCAGTATTTGTTCTTTATCCAGATAGCCGTCCTGTTGTAAAAATACTTGCTGTTTTTCGTCATAAGGATAATACATTTTTTGGATGATGTCCTTAAACTGTTTAATCTCTTCAGCCTCGTTAAAGTTTATTTTGCTAATCAATGCAGCATATTTTGCCGGTTGAGATGCCTTAACTTTATCAACAACTTCGGCAGTATATTGCATGCACCAGGTTGCCAATGTACTGGTGTACCAGTTGTTGTTGATGTTATTTTCGTACTCATTAGGCCCGGTTACGCCCAGCATTACATATTGCTGCTTATCTGCCGACCAGTTAACCCTTTGCGCCCAAAAGCGTGCAATGGCTATCAATACTTCCAAACCATAATCAGCCAGGTAAGCTTCATCGGCAGTATAGCGTATGTAGTTAAAAATAGCGTAGGCAATGGCGCCGTTGCGGTGAATTTCTTCAAAGGTGATTTCCCATTCGTTATGGCATTCAGTACCATCCATGGTAACCATGGGATATAAAGCTGCCCCATTTTTAAAACCAAGCAGTTGGGCATTCTCAATAGCCTTACTTAACTGCTTATAGCGATATAAAAGCAGGTTACGTGTTACCTTAGAATCGGCAGTAGCAAGATAAAAAGGAACGCAATACGCCTCGGTATCCCAATAGGTTGAGCCGCCATATTTTTCGCCGGTAAATCCTTTTGGGCCGATGTTCAGGCGATCGTCCTCGCCGGTGTAGGTTTGGTTTAGCTGGAAGATGTTGAAACGGATGGCCTGTTGGGCAGCGGCGTCGCCTTCAATAATAATATCGTTATTTTTCCATTTTGCGGCCCAGGCCTCCGCCTGTTCGCTTAACAGAGCATCAAAGCCCTTATTTTTTATTCGTGCAAGCGTCTCCTTTACCTTGGCCGTAAGCTCACCGGCCTTATAATTTTGCGACGATAGGTTTGCCGCATATTTGATGATAGCTACCGGTTCATTTTGTTCTACCTGCAAAGTAACCATGTTGGCAACATATTTTTCTTTTTCAATTGCCTGCGTTTGCAGATTTACCGATTCGCCATTTTGAGAAACGGTAAATTCTTGCCCGGTTGCTACTTCAAATCCTGTTTTTTTGGTGCGCATTTGCACATATCCACCGCTCGCCCAAGTTTGTTTTTTTACCTCGTCCCAAAATTTTTCATCGTAATTTGAATCTTTGTTTACCACATCACCATCAACAAACGGCGTTATGGTTAACGAGCCGCTAAAGTTTACCGGCGTAAGTGTATATTTAATAGCACCCGATTCATCTTCGGCCATGCTGCAAAAGCGAAGGGCTGCTACTTCAACTATTTTACCATTGGCCGTTTTTGCGGTAAAATTCCGGGCTAAATAGCCCTCTTTCATATTCAGCTCGCGGCGGAAAGCAGTTACTTCACATTTGGCCAAATCCAGTTGTTCGCCATCAACTACAATATCAATACCTATCCAATTGGCGGCGTTAAGCACTTTCGCAAAATACTCGGGATAGCCATTTTTCCACCAACCTACACGGGTTTTATCGGGATAATATACTCCGGCAACATAGTTGCCCTGCAAAGTATCACCGCTGTAGGCTTCCTCAAAGTTTGCCCGCTGGCCCATGCGCCCGTTACCCAGACTAAAAATACTTTCGGATACTTTATTATGATGCGGGTTGAAGCCTTCTTCAATTATCTTCCACTCGTCTGTTTTGATGTAGTCTTTCATTGTTATGTGTTGTGTATTTGCCTCACCCTGCCCTCTCCAAAGGAGAGGATTCCAATTTCTTTAAAGTCCTCTCCTTTGGAGAGGATTTAGGTGAGACTATAAATCCCTCAATTTCCCCAAACTCATTTCATTTAAACCGCTTACCACAAGGTTTGCCTGGCTTAGTACCTCTGGCGACCCTATGCCTACCACTTTCATACCTCCTGCTATGGCAGCTTCAACTCCGGCAATGGCATCTTCAAATACTACACATTCGGCAGGATTTACGTTTACCGCTTCGGCGCCTTTTAAAAACACTTCAGGGTCGGGTTTTGCTTTGCTTACTTTATTGCCGTCAATAACGGCATCAAACAGTTCGGTTAAATTAATTTTCTCCAGTATAGTCATGGAGTTTTTACTGGCCGAGCCTAAGGCTGTTTTTAGTCCGGCAGCCCGGCATGTTTCCAAAAACTCTTTTGCACCCGGCAGTATTTCAGCAGGCGTCATGTGGCTTATCATTTCAACATACCAGTTGTTTTTTTGGGTAGCCAGCACCTCTTGTTCGGCCTCGGTTTTAGTAACGCCGCCCCATCCCAATATCAATTGTAACGATCGTACCCGGCTTACGCCTTTCAACTTTTCGTTATCCTCTTCGGTAAAATCGAAACCCAATTCATTGGCTAAGCGTTTCCAAGCTTTATAGTGGTAAACAGCGGTGTCAACTATCACACCGTCGAGGTCGAAAATACAGGCTTTAACAGTACTCATTTTTTTAGCGTAAATTTAATTATCTTTTTAAGGAGTTAAGATACAAGAGTCCAGAATCATCCATCTATAGCGATGGGTTTCAAACCTTGGGTGTTCGAAACATCCAAAGAATACCTTTTTGTCATTCTGAACGTAGTGAAGAATCTTCTTCAACATGCATAAACGCGTGCTTTTCTGGAGTAGA
>OLKV01000167.1_pt1 | contig 19267 bp, 22 predicted proteins | sample 1604391 | NCBI WGS metagenome assembly OLKV01 (sample SAMEA104055711, study PRJEB20765) | soil metagenome | isolation source: soil | reverse complement strand
GAACGTAGTGAAGAATCTTCTTCAACATGCATAAACGCGTGCTTTTCTGGAGTAGAAGATCCTTCGCTCTCGCTCAGGATGACAATGTTGTTGTTTATTTTCAACGTTTCGAACACTCAAGGTTTGAAACCCATCGCTATAATAAAAACCACCTTTAAAAGCAGTTTTCCTGATTTACTAACTTTCTTTTACATTGTTTCATTAGTACGACTTTCTTAAGCCGCCCCATTCTTGACTTTTGTATCTTGACTCTTGGCTCTAATTATCAATCAGCTCCAAAACCAAAGTTGATTTATTTCCTATTGTTAATTTATCCAGGTTCAAAACTTCACCGGTTATTATGTTTCTTGCTTTCTTAGCTCCTTTTATTCTTTCGGTATATCTGTCTGTTGTTATGGTTTGCTCACTATCGCTGCCGTTATAAATAATCATTACGGTTTTGCTATCATCGTACCTGAAATATAGATACACATTTTTTTGAGGTATATACTGCATCATTTTACCTGCCTGGAGTGCAGGCGTATTTTTGCGGTAATTGGCCAGTTTCTTAACATAATTAAAGGCATCATTTTCGGCATAATTGCGTCCTTGCGCGGTAAATTTGTTTACCGGATCGCCGTGCCATCCGCCGGGGAAATCGGCGCGAACCAACCCATCAGGGTTCGAAAAGTTTTTCATCAAAATCTCATCGCCATAATACAGCTGCGGCACGCCGCGCAAGGTCAACAGCAAAGCTATAGCCGATCTATACTTATTCATATTCTCCCCCACTACCGAAAATACGCGACTCATATCATGGTTATCTAAAAAAACCGTATTACGGGTAGCATCCTGATATAAATAATCCTGCGCCAGTGTTTCGTATAAACGAGTTGCACCGTCATTGGCGTCATTTAAAGCTGCATAAATTGCTTCTTTAACCGCGCCATCTGTTACGCCGGGTAAATGTGTATCGAGGCCACGGTTTACCGTATTTCCCTGCGTGAAAAAAGCCTGGATAGCCACGTTTGAAGTAAGTACCTCGCCGAAGATGGATAACGTTGGAAACTCAGCTTTTACATCCGCGGCCCATTTAGCCATATAATCCGGATCGTTAAACGGATAAGTATCCAGCCTGAAACCATCAACCCCCGCATACTCAACCCACCAGATATGGTTTTGCGTAAGGAAATTCTGCACATAAGGGTTGTTCTCGTTTAAATCGGCCATGCGGTGGTCAAACCAGCCATCAAGCATTGTTTTGCGGTCAATCGCCGAGCCATGTGGGTCCATCACCGCTTCATATTTAAAATTGGAGGTGGTATAAACCGGCCACTGATGTACCCAGCTTTTCATGGGCATATCGCTTATGGTATAGCCTTCGGTCCCTGCGTGATTATGCACCAAATCCATCACCACTTTTAAGCCCATGCTATGGCATTTGTCAACAAAAGCTTTGTAGAGCGCATTGGTGCCAAAACGGGCATCAATTTTATAATGATCGGTAACTGCATAACCATGGTACGATGCTTTGGGCTCATCATTTTCAATAGCAGGCGTGAGCCAGATAGCGGTTACACCCAGATCTTTCAAATAATCAAGGTGATTCATGATGCCCTGCAAATCGCCGCCATGACGACTGAACATGGAATCGCGATGGATACCCGTCTCGCGCATATTGGCGAACGAATCATTGGAAGTATCGCCATTTGAAAAACGATCAGGCATAATAAGATAGATCAGGTCTTTATTGGTTACTCCCTGCGTCCGGTTGGTTGATTGATCACGATTCTTTAGCTCATAATTATAAGTCAATTCCTTCCTGCCTGCTTTGTTGAACTTTATCGGGAACGTTCCCGGTTTGGTGTTTAAAGAAAGCCGAAGATCAAGAAATAAATAATTTGGATTTTTCACCTTATGCACAGCAACCAGTTTAACACCCGGATAATTTAAAGTTACATTACGGTCGGCAATATCGTTACCGTGAACAATCAATTGCAAATCCGGGTTATGCATCCCTACCCACCAAAACATGGGTTCAACACGCTCAAGGGCAGGAATTTGTGCTGATAAACCTAATGCCGTTAAAAGGCAACACGCAGTAAAAAATATAGATTTCCTCATACCAGATTTTTTGAGGTCGACAAGAAAACCGTGTTTAGTTTTTCTAATTAACCGCTTTTCAAATTTATAATAAAATTGATTGGGTGGTAGAAAAATATTTTGTGTGGGAAGTCCGAAAGTCAGGAAAGTCCGAAAGTCAGCAAGTTCCGAAAGTAGAAGTGTTACAAATTAAATGTAAATAGCTTTTTTGCTGGATAAATTTCCCACTCTTTTTATTTGGATTAATTATAAATAATGATGAGATTTGCAGCACTATATGATTGAAACCCTACAAACAACTCAATGGACCGATGTTTTTAGCACTAAAGCCGGAGCCATTTACCAAAGCGATGCCGAGCGTTGCTGGTATGTTGATTTTGCCGGTAAAGTTGCCCGGTTTGATTACCGTTGTTTGCTTAAACTCCGTAAAGCGGTTTATCATATAGATATCGAGCAAACTTTGCTTAACAGCACCAAATCGCCTGATGTAGAGATCATCTTTATATGTGCCTGCGATCATTGTTATGTACTATCGCTGCTGCAAATCATCGCCCTTAAAGAATTATTAGAAGGTACTTTTGTGATGCTTGAACTAAATCACATCCTGCACGACCGCCTTTGCAGCTTGCCTGCTTAATTATTTAGATTAATTTCATATTATGTTTAAATTGAACTAATCTCAATTTATAGCGTTATTATTGTGTATAACCGAACTGTATATACCGCAGTAATTCAATTTGAACCGCCATGAAAGATTTGATCCGTATGAAAAGCTTGATTTCAAACGAAATTGAAACGCTTTTAAATCAACAAATAAAAAAAGAAGCCCATTCATCAGCCATCTACTTATCAATGGCATCATGGTGCAACCGTAATGGGTACGATTTTTCGTCGGACTACTTTTTTAAACAGGCCGAAGAAGAAAGAACTCATCAGCTAAAATTTTATAAATATGTGCTTGATATGGGCGGCAACTCTGTATCGCCCGAGATCAGTAATATCAAACTGGAATATAATTCTTTCCGCGAAGTGTTTGAGGAAGCCCTTGACCAGGAGATCAGCGTAACACAATCCATCAAAAACATTTACGCACGCTGCCTTAAAGAACAGGATTTTGTAACCATGGAGTTTTTGAACTGGTTTTTAAAGGAACAGCGTGAAGAAGAATACAAAGCACGCCGCGCCCTTGAACTGTTTGACGTTATTGGCGAAGAAGGAACAGGCAGATGGCAGATTGATAAACACGTCGGCGAAATAAAATATAACGGACAGGCTTAGGCCCTCTGTAAATCTCCCCTAACGGGAAGATTTTGTTTTTTAAAGCTTACTAAATAAGTCCCAATAGCTTTAACACTTCTTTTTCTTTATATTCTTTCAGCCAGATATTACCGGGCTGAATAGTGCAAACCGGCGCATAATCACATCTGTCTGTACATTCAGTCCGTATAATTTCTATCGCTTCGCCACGGTGATGTTTTGCGTAGGCTTCTGCCAGCTTAAACATATTCTTTCCGCCCTTTTTTCCGCACTTTTTTCCTGTACATACATACAGTACTTTATCGGGGACAGTAAACTTGCTCATCAGGATTATTTTTATTGCTTAGTTAAAAGGCTGAGCGGTATTTAATTAACAAATATACGTTAATATAGTTTCTCATTTAAGGCCACTACAGATCAAAATCTTTTACATAATCGGCCAGGGGTTCTAAACCAACCGCATTCCGCAGTTTATCAACAGTTTGTATAGGATATTTTAGCGGAAAGGGCGAGAACTTCCCTGTCTTGTTATCCCTTTGCAATTGGGTACCGTAAATCTGTTTCTCATTTTTATTAACCAAAACCCTGTCAACCAAATAGGCATATTTTGTTTTACTGGCGTTATTTTTTTCTATCTGAACTTTCATCAAAGCCAAAACCCGTTCCTGAAAAGGAACATCGTCGTCGCAATGCTGAACAATGGCCCAAAAGTTATCACTAATATTCCCAACCACATCATATCCCGGATAACCATATTTATTAATAATCTCCTTTGCTTTAACTTCGTTTAAGCTATCACTTATTGCCCATTTTTTCTGGATGGTTTCAGCATCATATACAGATTTTTCTTTTTTAGTAATCTTGATATACTCTTTGCGCCAAAACTGATCCTCATAAAACATAGAATCTATCCGCCTTATTAAAACTGAATCTTTTTTTACCGGCTGACCAAATACACAAGTACCCAGATGACCGAGCAAGAATGTGAAAATCATTATCTTTTTCATAATTCTGATATATAAACTAAATATATAGTTTATATATCAGAATCACAATTTTAACGGGTTTCATTTCAAGATTTTATTCGGGCAGATGGAGGGAAATCACCGCCTCAAATTTAAACAATTGATTTTGTTGGTCGCACATGTCCAATTTCGTTATTAAACAGAACTACAGCGCCCATTAGTCCAATCGCAAAAAAAACGAGGTATATATAGAATAGAATTTTATTATAATAGGCGTTGTAATTGTACGCCATTCTTAAAATATCCTTTGAAAAAAAGACATCTATAATTCCGTTATAAATAAAACATATTACAGCAAACCGATTAATATAAATAACATCTATACCGGGAAATAGGTGCTCAAATATGGTAATTTCAGCAAACACTATTATGGCTACACTCAAGCCTTCTGATTTATAATTCTGCCGAAAATCTGACACGCTTGGAATTTGCCTGATTACCCTAAAAGTCGAAACATTTAAAAAAAGAAGTACTTTCTTTAAAAGTCCAAATTCATGAACCGTATTATCTGCTTGATTTTTTTCCATTTACAATAACAATCAATAAATATCTGTTTTATAAATCAAATTCATAATTAACTTATAATATTTTTCGTGACTCAAAAGTTACCTATTATATTTGCGTAACCCTAACGTTACATATATACAAAGAGACCTTGTTATTAAATGGCATTTTCCCCATCCGCCCGAAAAAATGTGGGAATGCCTTACTAATCCCGAACTGATGAGCCAATGGCTGATGAAAAATGACTTCAAACCTTTGGTTGGTCATCAATTTCAATTCCATACCAAACCCATACCTAAAATGAGTTTTGACGGTATTATATACTGCGAAGTATTGGAAGTAATACCCAACAAAAAACTGGTATATACGTGGAAAGGTGGCCCCGAGCCGGGTATCACCGGCCTTGATACACTACTTACATGGACGCTAAATGCTGATGCCGATGGCACCAAAATGGTGCTGGAACATAGCGGCTTTAAAGGGTTTAAAAACTTTATTGCCAGCATATTTATGGAAAACGGCTGGAAAAAAAATATTACCCGCCGTATGCACAAAATTTTAAGCGAAATGAAATGAGAACACAGTTAGATCCCTTTCAAGCCCTTGCCGACCCAAACAGGCGTGAAATTTTAATGCTGCTTACAAAAGACAAGCAATCAATTAATGCTCTGGTTGGTAATTTTGAGATGAGCAGACCGGCAGTATCCAAGCATGTTAAGGTATTGTACGAAGCCGGCCTGATCCTGATTAAAGACCAGGGACGCGAAAGATACTGCGAACTGAAACCCGATGGCTTTAGCGACATCCAAAACTGGCTCGAATTTTTTGACCAATTTTGGAGAAGCAAATTGCAAAACCTTGAAAATTTATTAAACCAACAATCAAAAACCAATAACAATGAAAACAATTGAAATTATCTCTATTCCGGTAACTGATCAGGAAAAATCGAAAGAGTTTTATCAGAAGTTAGGCTTCAATGTTATGGTAGAAACACCATTGGGAAACGGACAAAAATGGGTACAAATGGCATACCAGGGTGATGGCGCTGCAATTACACTGGTAAACTGGTTTCCTCAAATGCCTCCGGGCTGCGTTCAGGGTCTTGTTATTAAAACCGATAGTGTAGAAAACGATCAAACTGAGCTTTCCGCCAAAGGGATTGAAACCGGAAAAATTGATGAAACGCCGTGGGGAAGATTCCTTCCGGTTAAAGATCCTGATGGAAATACACTAAGTTTCCGCCAAGATCAATGATCAATTTTAACCAATAAAACCTTTATAACTATCCTAATTCAGAGGTTTTACTTAATCATCGCTGCTAAGTAAAACTCCTGAATTATATGTATTAAATAAAAATTAAAAATTAACTAAAACTATATAACAAATATTTAAAAATATCGTAAACAATATCATTAGCTATTAGTTATACATATCTATACCTTAAAAATACCTTCACAGTATTTAACCATAAGGCAAATTGTATTTATCCGCTGATATTAAAAATAACGCGATGAAAAAAAAATACTACACCGTCTTATTCCTTGTAGCGCTATTATTTGCAGGGTGCAAGAAAGAAGCGGTAACACCTGAACCCGTAGCGAACCAACTCAACCAAAGTACTTCGCAACAAACAACTTCAAATAAGGGTGCATCGGCTGTCGACACTGCTGCACTCATTCAACTAAAACTCGCCAAGGACTCCATTAATATTGATGGTATTATAATAGAGTTTGATCCAAATTCAAAACCAACCTATTCAGATCTGGAAGATGCCATCTATTTTCAAGGGTATGGAGAGGTCAGTTTATGGAGCTACTCGAGCGATAATATCCCGCTCGCCATTAATACGCTTCCGTTCCCAAAAACAAGCCTTACCATTACGCTTGCGGTACACGCAAAAACCGATGGTATTTATAAGCTAAGCATGGAAACTATTTATGCGGTACCCGTAATATATGAAATATGGCTGAAGGATAATTATAAAAAAGACTCGCTCGATTTTCGCCATAATAAAATTTACGCATTTAACTTAAGTTTGGCCGACACCAACTCCTTTGGCAGCCATCGCTTTAGCCTGGTGATCCGCCAAAACCCTGCCTTGGGCATCCACTTACTTAACTTTACTGCGGCCAAAACATCAAGTGGCGCGCAGCTTAATTGGCAAACTGAAAACGAGAGCACCTATACCACTTTCACAGCGGAACGAAGCACCGACAACGGAACAACTTATACAACGCTTACGACTATTAAGTCAACCGCCGCGTCGTCGTACCGGTACACGGATAAAACTCCTGCTACGGGAACCAACTTGTACCGCGTAAAAATAACAGACCTTAATGGCGCTATAACTTATACAAAATCATTAACTGTTAGTTATTAAAAAGACGAAGCAACAATAATATTAACCAAAAGCGGGAAAAACTCTCGCTTTCCTATCTTATTTATTAACTAAACCAGCGCATTAACAAATATTTTCGGATTGTTTACTGACATTATTTTCGGAGACAACAACCAAAAAACACCGAATATAATTGTTGTAATTGATTATTTTAACTTATAAAAAAATAATTAAATTAGTTAAATCTTTTCTTTCTTTTATCCCGTATATTTGCTGCCGTCGACATAAACACCTGATGTACATATTTTTATTTTTCATAAGGTTATTTTATTTATCTGACAGGTACTAAAAAAACGGAATGAAAAATAAATATTGCGCCATCTTGCTGGCGGTAGCCGCGCTCTTATCAGCCTGCAAAAAAGACTCAGAAAGCCCTAAAGCGGCAGATGGTCAATCAAATTTAAACACTACTTCTGCAACAGGCACTCAAAGTGCTGCCAACGCCAGTGGATTATCTTATATGCGCCTTCAACTGGAAAAAGACTCCATCAACACAGATGAAACCCTGATAGATTTTAAAGCAAATGCGCAAACCATTTATGTGCGCGATGAAGATGCCTCTTATTTAAAAGGCTTTGGTTTAGTTAGCTTATGGAGTTTATCAAGTGATAACGTTCCCTTGTCTATCAATTCGCTTCCTTTACCCAAACCAAGTATTACCATTAATTTGGCCGTGCATTCAAAAAGTACAGGCATTTATAAATTGAATTTAACAGTGTTGCAATCTATACCGGCCATATTTGAAATATGGTTAATGGACAAGTACAAAAAAGATTCGCTCGATCTTCGCAGCAATAAAACCTACGCTTTTAACCTTAACCTAGCCGATACCGGCACGTACGGCAGCCACAGGTTTAGTTTGGTTATCCGGCAAAATGCAGCGCTGGGTATTCATTTGCTTAACTTTACCGCAAACAAAACAACAGGAGGTACACAGCTTAACTGGCAAACAGAAAACGAGGAAACCTATACCACTTTTAACATTGAGCGAAGCACAGATAACGGAACAAGCTATACATCCATTGCCGGTTCAGCATCAACAGCGGCCTCATTTTACAGCTATACCGATAAAACACTGGCTAAAGGAGCTAACCTGTACCGTTTAAAAATAACAGACCTTAACGGAACTATTACCTATTCAAAATCATTGACGATCAATTATTAAAACAGGGTAAGCATAAGCTTTTTAAATTTTGCACCCTCTTTTACTTTATTGTTAATCTGCTTTTCCTTATATTGGCTCAATAAACAAACCCAAATGAAGTTTATTAAAGCCCTGCTCTCAATAGCTGTTACTGTTATATTAATTTGGGCACTCGAAACCAAATCTGGTGACATCCCCCCTATCGGCGTATTCCTTAATCCTTCAACCGGTTTCTGGCAAAATGCCGAGAGTAAACACCTGCTCCCTACCGAAAATTTAAAGCTTAGGGGATTGCTCGATGAAGTTATTATCAGGTATGACGATAACCGGATTCCGCATATTTTCGCAAAAAACGACCATGATCTTTATTATGCACAAGGCTATGTAACTGCGCGCGACCGGCTTTGGGAAATGGATATTCAAACCCGTGAAGCATCGGGTCGGCTATCAGAAATAATAGGTCCAAAAACCCTGGCTATTGATCGTTACCACCGCCGCATGGGTATGGTTTATGGGGCCGAAAACACCCTCAGAGGGATGATGAAAAATCCCATCTCAAAAATGATGGTAACCGCTTATACCGAGGGGGTGAACAACTACATCCACCAGCTTGCACCAAAAGACTATCCGCTGGAGTTTAAACTGCTTGATTATGCTCCGGAAGAATGGAAACCCATTAATTGCGCATTTTTGCTTAAGCTGATGTCTGAAACGCTGGCCGGCGGGTCAGATCAATTTGCAATGACCAACAATTTAAAGCGTTTTGGTGCGAAGGATGTAAATGATCTTTTTCCTGATTATCCTTTTCATGAAGACCCGATCATCCCCGTGGGTACTAAATGGGACTTTAAACCACTACCAATCCCAAAACCATCAGCTGATTTTAATGCTTTGATGACTGATAATATCCAAACAAAAGAAATCACCCCCGGTATTGGCAGCAATAACTGGGTGATAAGCGGCGACAGATCAGCCAATGGCTTCCCGATCCTTGCAAACGACCCGCATTTAAACCTCACGTTTCCTTCCATCTGGTACCAGGTGCAGCTATCATCACCAACAGTGAACGTTAACGGGGTATCGCTACCGGGAGCGCCCGGAATAGTAATAGGTTATAACCAAAATATAAGCTGGGGGGTTACTAATGTTGATGCAGATGTGCTTGATTGGTATCAGATTAAATATAAAGATGCTGCAAAAAACGAATATTGGTATAATAACCAATGGAACAAAGTGAACAAACGCGTAGAGGTGATAGGCGTTCGCGGTGCCACGGCTGTTATTGATACTGTACGTTATACCCACCATGGCCCGGTTGTTTATGACGATTCGCTACAAAAGCCTGCAAACTATAGCACTGTGCCGGTTGGGAATGCGCTACGATGGATTGCACACGATGAATCGGATGATTTTATGTGCTTTTACCTGCTGAATCGTGGCAAAAACTATGATGACTACCGTAAAGCGCTTACTTATTATACAGCACCAGCACAAAACTTTATTTTTGCCAGCGGCCAAAAAGACATTGCCATTACGCCAAACGGCAAGCTCCCTTTAAAATATAAAGACCAGGGTAAATTCATATTGGATGGCAGCGACCCTGCTAACGACTGGCAAGGCTGGATCCCGGCAGATCAAAACCCAACGGTCAAAAACCCAGCGCGTGGTTTTGTAAGTTCGGCCAATCAGTCATCAACCGATCCAAGCTATCCTTATTATATTAACTGGCGCTTTGAACAATACTATCGCGGTAAGCGCATTAATGATAAACTATCAGCCATGCACCATGCAACCGTTGATAGCATGCGCATAATGCAAATGGATAATTACAGCATACTGGCGCAAGACGTTTTGCCAACCATGATCAAATATCTCGACGCCTCAAAAATGAGCGACGACCAGTTAAAAACGCTGGATGTTATTAAACACTGGGACAAGCATTATGCCGCAAACTCCATTGGTGCTACCATTTTTGATGATTGGTGGAACAATTTTTACGATATGCTATGGCACGATAAGTTTGACGTCAAAGGTGTATACCTCAAATATCCATCGTACGATCGTACCGAAAAACTACTTTTAACCGAACCGAATTCAAAATGGTTTGATAATACAAAAACACCCGAAAAAGAAGCATGTGCCAATGTGTTAACCCGGTCGTTTTACAAATCGGTAAATGAACTGGTGCGTAAACACGGCCTGCCAGGTCCAAAATGGCAATGGGGTTTAATTAAAGAAACTTACATTAACCATTTGGCTAACTTAAAAGGATTCGGCACCGGCGATTTCTCTGCAGGCGGCCGCGGTGGCGTAATCAATGCGCTACGCAATGGCAATGGCCCCTCATGGCGTATGGTGGTTCAGATGGGCCCAACAGTAAAAGGCTACGGCGTTTTCCCGGGAGGCGAATCCGGAAATCCGGGTAGCTTTTATTATAACGATATGTTTAATACCTGGAAAGATGGCCAGTTGAATGAGTTGTTGTTTTTACATTCCGCCACTGAACCGTCAAACCGAATAAAGACCACGTTGACATTGCGTTAGAGATTAGCTTTTTTTGAAAAAAATATTTAAATAGATTTTGGTATGCTGTTTTTAATCATCCTTATTTTATCATTTGCCAGCGGTTATTTTTTGCCCTGGTGGGTGGTGGCAATCGCGGCATTTTTGGCGGCATTATTTGTTGGCAAAACGCCTACGCAATCGTTTTTGTCGGGGTTTGCAGCCATCTTTATCGGCTGGACAGTTCTGGCATTGTTTAAGAGCATCCCGAATGATCATATCCTGGCCAGCAGGGTGGTAAAATTATTTCCATTGCCTGATAACTGGATCTGGTTGTTGGCTGTAACTGCTCTTATTGGAGGAATTGTGGGCGGGATGTCGGCACTCTCGGGCGTGCTGTTGAAACGGGCCTTTACAAGTAAATAGATAAAGACATCATAAAATCAGACTTAAAAAAGACTTACGAAGTTTTGGAAACTTCGTAAGTCTGACTTGTGCTTCGTAAGGCTGATTTATTTTACATTGCCGCTAAAGATTCCTTTAAGTCACGCACGGCATCAGTAGTGCTTTTGCCAGATTCAAAAATATCCTGTGAGCTTATTTCAGAACCATAATAGGTTTGGTTGGCGCTTTTATCAATACCTAAGTTTGATCCGTTAATGCTGATCCCCGCAAACAGCCCGCGGCTGCGTGAATAGGAATACACTTCGGCTTCAAGTTTATAATCGGTATTAGCTGATGAGCTTCTGCCTACCGGACCTGCCGTGGCCGAAACATCCCCGCCTATGGTAAAGTCGCCATTTTTAACTTTGGTAAGTACGCCCTTATGCCTGAATACCAATATTAAATCAACTGATTGTACTCCGATTTGAAAACCAATGCTTCCGCCTGTCAACGTAACAAAAACCGGATCGCTCCATTTGCCGTCGCCAAGTTTTACTATGGCAATGCCTCTTCCACGTTTACCGCCTATGCCCAAACCCGCATTAATCAGCTTCGGAATAATAACAATTCCTTCATACTGCGCAATCAAATCGTGAGGGATGCTCTCCTTCATCTTTTTGAAATCTTTTAACACATTGGTGGCATTATGTATTCTTTCCGTTTCCTTACTTTCATCGCTTTTTGCCGATACTAAAACAAATAATACGCTCAACAAAACTGGGAGCATTATAATTTTTAACTTTTTCATAGGATTAATTCATTTAAGATGTAAACATATCAACCCCAAAAATAACCAGTTGTTTGTATTAGGCAAGTATTAAACTATCACACTCTTTCAATTTTACAAATAAAACAGCAGGCCTGCGAATTGCGTGCATGCAGGTAGGCCACTTCGTTATTTTGATCAAATATTTCTGCTATCAGTTCGTCAACATCAGCATCGCCAACCAGTTTGGTAAAAACCATTTGCTGCTCCGTATTATACCCGATTAATGATAACGGAAAACTTGTTTTGTTTGCCTTTAGTTCGGGAGGGAAACGGTAAATATCATCGTATTCTTCAACATCGGCGCTATTAATAAAAACAGGACCCGGCTGATTATAAGCATTATCAAGCTCAAATGGACTATGGGTTAATAATAAACGCTTATCCACACCTTTAACAAATGGTTTTAACGATACGCGGCAAGGACCTGATCCCGCTGCCGTCTTTTCTGTAACTGCATGGCCAAAATCATCCTGCATGCTTAGTTTTATCTTTTGCGCATACACCTTTGAGATAGGCACTATTTTGAAATTTTTCATTGTACTAAATTTTTATTCAGTCAAACTTCCGGATAAAATAACGCACGCAAAACCCGGAACTTGCTAATATTACATCAATCAAGCCCAAACAAAATAGCCCATTTGCTTATCTTTGTCATAATGAACAAGCAGCAGGTATTTTCAATTAAGGATGAGCAGCAGTTTAATGATATTGCCCTACAGATATTCAGGCATCAAGCCGAAAACTGTATTATTTATCGCGAATTTATAAGCGGCTTAAAAATTGATCCGCTTAATGTTAATCAGGTTAATCAAATTCCTTTTTTGCCGATTGAGTTTTTTAAATCGCACTCCGTTTTAAGTTCTGCAATCCCTGTTGAAGTTACCTTTACCAGTTCGGGCACTACAGGTGTTATTACCAGTAGTCACCATATTACTGATGTTAGCTGGTACACCGAAAGTTTCAGAAAGGCGTTCGACCTGTTTTATGGCGATATTGAGGATTATACAGTACTAGCACTGCTTCCATCCTACCTGGAGCGCGAAGGCTCATCGCTTATTTACATGGCCGACGATCTTATTAAACAATCAAAAAATACGGATAGCGGCTTTTTCCTTTATAATCATGATGAGTTATATCATCAGCTTAAAAAACAACAAGAGGCGAAAAAGCCAACATTATTAATAGGCGTTACGTTTGCTCTGCTTGATTTTATTGAAAACTATACACTCAATTTCCCTCAGTTAATAGTGATGGAAACCGGCGGCATGAAAGGCAGACGCAAAGAAATGATCCGTGAGGAATTGCACGAACAATTATGCAAAGGGTTTGGCGGTCATGCCATACACTCCGAATATGGCATGACCGAACTATTGTCGCAGGCCTATTCAAAAGGCGAAGGTATTTTTAACTGCCCGCCATGGATGAAGATCGTTACCCGCGATACTAACGACCCTATGAGTACTGTTTACGATGGCAAAGCCGGCGGCATAAATGTTATTGATTTGGCCAACATTAATTCATGCTCTTTTATTGCCACGCAGGATCTTGGCAAGGTATATGCTGATAAGTCGTTTGAAGTATTAGGCAGGTTTGATAATTCAGACATACGTGGCTGTAATTTACTGATTGCCTAAAACTTAACTTACAACTAACATAATATTATTATTTTTACATCTGTAGTAAAACAATACCATGATCGAAAAATTTTTGAACGACGAACAAGATCCCAAAGCTGTTGAAAAAGTTTACACACGTCTTACCGACCTGCTTACCACCGGCGAAGAAGTAATATACATAGCTGTTCAAAAAAAACCCTTGGTTAATTTTTTTCCGGATTGTATTGCCCTCACCAATAAACGCATCTTGTTTTTCACCCCTGCAAACCTGGGTCTTAGCATAAAATTTCTTGATTTTGTTTGGAAAGATATTGTTGACGTTTATACCAAAGAAGAGATCATCGGTGCCATTTTCAGTGTAAAAACCACTAACGGAGCCGAGATGGGGGTTGATTACCTGCCTAAAGTACAGGCCCGTAAATTATATCAGTACGCGCAGGAGCGCAAGGAAGCAGAACGTGAGGCACGCCGCCTGCGTGATCTGGAAGAAAAACGCGCCGAATCAGGCTCAATACAGTTTGAAAACGTTGCACACAGTCTGGGACAGCAACCCGCGGCACCCGTAAACGAAGCTGAATCGATTCATGTACCAACACCGGGAGCAGTAGTGCAGGAAACTCAAAAACCCGATGAACTTACCGAAAAACTTAAAAAACTAAAAATACTGTTTGACAACGGCCTTATATCCCGGGAAGAATACAACCATAAAAAAATGGAATTGTTAAGTGAGTTGTAGTTGGTTCATTAGTCTTTAATGACGTACACCACTAATGAACAATTAAACCCATAACCTACACCAGTCTTTCGTCAAAATCAAAAGGGTGTTGGTTCAATACTTTCACCTTTTGCATGTCGGGATGCAAGGGGTTAAGCAGGTAATTATATTCGGCCGGAACAATGGCGGAGGGTAGTTTTAATAGCAGATGCTCCTTCTTTCTCAAAAAGCTGTCGCCAATTATTTTCAAAGCAACCGGGCCCGATATCTCTTTCCAGTTTTGCGGCAAATCTTCTATTTTTATTGCGGTGATACTGTTATCAGGTACTTCTATTTCTGCAAGGCAATAATCATCAGGAACCATTAAAGGGGGTAAATGAACCAGAACTTCCAGCATAGCCAATGACCGTGATGACGCCAGATATACAGCAGGTTTTCCTTCGCTATTCCAGCGGCCACCATATAAACGGGCACCCGTTCCAGAAAGATCATCGGCATAGCTGCATTTTACAATACGGTAGAGTACCATCAAGCAAAAATACCATGTTCAATGCGGCCCAACTCCCTAAAAACCATATCAAAGCCTGCAGAAGTATCGAGCATAGAAACGGGAGCTTCGCCGTTAAAAATAAGGCTTGGTGCTTTTACCCATAACTTAAATTTATCCATAGTGCCAAACACTTCCTGACCGCGGGTATACAAACGCGCAAGTTCAACGGCCTTTTCTGCGTATTCAGTTTTTATAATGGCATCATCGTCATAACGTTGTAAGGTACGTTCAGAAAGGTGCAGAATATTGGATAGCTCCTGTATGCTTAAAGATATTTTTTTTGCAAGCGATAGTAAAACCCGTTTAGGAAAACCTTCACGCGCCAGCTTTATGATGTCAAAATCATTGGATTGGGTTAATGATTTTGAATTACCCAGTAAACTATAAAATGCACTTAACGGACTTGCAGATATATATAACCCTGCAGGTTCATTAAGTACATTCTTAGGCTCATCTTTTGTTTTATACGACATATATACAAATATATATACCATTTGTCGTATTTGCAATTTTATTCAGCAATAATCAAAAAATAATTTTTCTTGCCTTTTTGCGCCACCAGGTATTTCCCGTTTATTAAAGTATCGGAGCCGTAAACATCATCAGCTGAAGCTATCTTCACTTTATTTATAGCAGTACCACCTCCTTGTATCATTTTCTTCGCTTCGCCTTTTGACGGAAAAACGGCTGTATGCGTCGCCAACAGATCAACCACGTTAATACCTGCTGTTAATTCATTTAAGCTGATGTTAAAGTTAGGCACTCCTTCAAACAACCCGAGCACTTCGGCGTCGTTCAATTCACTTAAAAATTCGATGCCGATATTACCAAACAAAAACTCTGACGATTTGATCGCTTTTTCGTATTCAGCTTCGCCATGCACACGGATAGTAATATCTTTTGCCAAAGCTTTTTGCAGTACGCGCAGATGAGGTGCGGCATCCTGCTCGGCTTCTAAGCTTTCAATAATTTCTTTTTCAAACAGGGTAAAGATTCTGACATAGGTTTTGGCATCAGCATCGCTGGTATTTAACCAAAACTGGTAAAATTTATAGGGCGATGTTTTTTCGGCATCCAGCCAGATGTTACCACCCTCGGTTTTGCCAAATTTACTGCCATCAGATTTTTTTATTAGTTGGGTAGTTAGCGCAAATGCTTCACCCGCACCCTTACGGCGTACCAACTCAGTACCGGTAACAATATTACCCCATTGGTCTGATCCGCCCATCTGCAGCGCACAATTATAATTTTTCCATAAATAGTAAAAATCATAACCTTGCACCAGCTGATAGGTAAATTCAGTAAAGGACATCCCGGTTTCGCCATCGAGTCGTTTTTTAACTGAATCCTTGGCCATCATATAATTAACAGTGATGTGCTTGCCAACTTCCCTTATAAAAGCAAGAAAGGTAAAGTCTTTAAACCAATCGTAATTATTCACCATTTGGGCGCTGTTGCCACCGCAATTAAAATCAAGGAATTTTTCAAGCTGACCTTTTATGCCCTGCAGATTATGTTGTAATACATCTTCGGACAATAAATTGCGCTCTGCCGATTTACCCGACGGATCGCCCACCATACCTGTTGCACCACCAACCAATGCAAAAGGCTTATGCCCGGCACGTTGAAAGTGGATCATGGTCATAATCTGGGCCAGGCTGCCAACGTGCAGCGAATCGGCAGTAGGATCAAAACCAATATAGCCCGAAACCATTTGCTTATTTAACAGTTCTTCGGTTCCCGGCATTATATCATGCAGCATGCCCCGCCAGCGTAATTCTTCTACAAAGTTCATTATGTATTCGTTTCAAAAAGTGGCAAATATAAGATAATAATGAAATATGATTATGCCGATTAATTGATGTTATTTTTCATTGCCTTCATAGCGATGGGCTTAAAATCCATCGCTATATAAATTCATCGTTATATAAAGCCTATCCAACCTAAATTCTCCTTTTTTTCCAATCAGTGACATCTTCTAAGAATCAGTGAAATCATCCAAAAACAAATCAAATCGCAAAAAATTTTCGTAATTTGAGTTAAACGGGGTATTTTGCAAAAAAGGGAATATGAATTTTTTATCGCACTTTTATTTTGATCGCGAAACTGACGACTGTTACTTTATATTAGGAACAGTGCTGCCTGATCTTTTGAAAAATGCCGATAAAACCATTATCATTCATCCCGAAAAACTACAACACACCAACAGCGATGTTAATGCCTTAATTAAAGGATGGAACAAACACCTGGAGGTTGACCGTTATTTCCATTCGTCTGATTTTTTTCTCACACATTCGCATCAGCTTAAAAAATTACTTGCCCCCGTTATTGAAGGTTCGCCTGTAAAGCCTTTTTTTTTGGGGCACATTGCTTTGGAGCTGATATTGGATAACCTGCTCATCACCACCAACAAAATTGAAGCGCATAGCTTTTATGAGCATATTGCCGACTGCGCCAATGAGCCCATACATGAATTTTTAACTTCTGCCGACTTAAAAGACACCACCAAATTCTTCCGTTTTTTTGATGGATTTAAACGCGACGGCTACCTGCACACCTACTCCGAAACACCCAAAATAGCTTACGCATTAAAAAGGATCTGTATGCGGGTTTGGAAAGATCCTTTTACCGAAGAACACGAAGATGAAATGAATGATGTTTTAGTTACCTACCGAGAGTATCTCTATGATAATTTTATGGTGATTTTTGATGAGATAGATCAAAAACTAACAGTAATTTAGGAACTCATATTTTCATAGATGATGATCGAAAATGATGAAAAGCATAATTTAGAGATAACAGAAAGGCCATTTATAAATGGAGACAGACTTATCTTACCAACATCTGAAAGACATGGCTTTGTAACAGGCTGGCTAAGGTTTGGGTTGATTATCAATTTAATTATAGTTTTAGCATACTTATTTATAGCAAATAAACCTATCCATTTGCCAAAAGTATCCATAGTTACTGCTTATTGTATAATTATAGTAGCAACACTTAATGTAATCTTTTTTATAAGATTACTTTCATGGAAAAAAAATGGATTTTATGGGATCTGTATCACATCAGTAATTACAATTTTCATAAATCTCAATATAGGAATATCGCCAATGATGGCCTTATTAGGGTTGCCTGGGATTACGATCCTATACGGTATTCTTCAAATTAAAAAAGGTGGAGTTTCAGCTTGGAGTTATATGAAATAAATTACTCTATGGCGTAAAACACCTTTGATAATTTTTCCTAAACAAAAGATAAATCACCTTTTTGTACAGACAAATTTCGTTAAAGCTTACAGCGCTCCGGTCCCTTGCAGGCAATTAATACCAAAAACACTTAAAAATCAGCATTTAACAACAAAATATTCTTTTTTTAATAAAATTAATATCTGTACCTTTGCAGTCCCAATTAACAAATTGGGAAAAGGAGAAAATTTATTTAATGGCAAAAAAACAGGAAGCAGAAAAAGAATTAACAGCTAAAGAAGCTGAATTAGATGTAATTACAGCATCTGAAGAAAAAGAAACTATTGAATCAGAAGCTGATTCAATCTCTATCGAAGAGATCAAGTCAAAAATCACTGTCGCAAACGAAGATTTCGATTGGGACGCTGATGAGAAAAAATTTGGCAATTACAGCGACAGCGATCGTGAGAAACTTGAGAAAATGTACGACGGAACTTTCAGTTCTATCACAAAAGGAGAGATCATCACCGGTACAGTTGTAAATGTTAACAACAAGGATGTAGTATTAAACATCGGATTTAAATCTGACGGTTTGGTATCAGTATCTGAATTCCGTGATACACCTGATTTGAAAATCGGTGACACAGTTGAAGTATTTGTTGAGTCGCAAGAAGATGCTAACGGTCAGTTAGTACTTTCACGCAAACGTGCAAAAACTCAAAAATCATGGGAGCGTATTAATTCTGCATTGGATAATGATGAAATCATCACTGGTTTTGTTAAGAGCAGAACTAAAGGTGGTTTGATTGTAGATATTATGGGCGTTGAAGCCTTTTTACCTGGTTCACAAATCGACATTAAACCTATCAGGGATTATGACGTTTATGTGGGCAAAACAATGGAGTTCAAAGTTGTCAAAATCAACCACGAGTTTAAAAACGTAGTGGTATCGCACAAAGTGCTGATTGAAGACGATTTAGAAAACCAAAAAACCGAAATTGTTGCCCGTCTGGAAAAAGGACAGGTACTTGAAGGTACCGTTAAAAACATTACCGACTTTGGTGTATTTATTGACC